>OGQV01000039.1_pt1 | contig 152675 bp, 123 predicted proteins | sample 1553311 | NCBI WGS metagenome assembly OGQV01 (sample SAMEA2579976, study PRJEB22360) | human gut metagenome
TCCGGATTCTTACACAGCCACTGGATCGGTCAACTGATCCTTAACTGATCGGCATTACGCCCATCGGCGCCATTTTTTTATGCTTCAGCCAGAGGCGGCAAAATCAATTCATCGCTCTCATGCTGCTGGGTATAGCGCATCACTTCCAGTACGCGCAACCCCGCGCGGTGCACCGCATCGTTTAACGCCTTCCCTTTCAGCAAACCACTGATAAGCTGAGCACAAAACAGGTCGCCAGTCCCTTTCAGGTCGGTTTTTACCCGTGAATGGGAAATGACATTCACGCTGTCGGCACTCACCACCACCACCTGCATCTCCTGATTTTCTTCATTGCCGGAGGCGCTGGTAATCACCACCCATTTTAATGTGTCTGAAAGCAGACTTTTTGCGGCAGCAATGGCACTGTCGAGATCGCGGCAATCTTTACCGGTCAGGATTTCCAGCTCAAAGATATTGGGGGTAATTCCCTGTGCCAGCGGCAGTAAATATTGTCGATACGCCTCGGGAAGGTCAGGTTTGACATAAATTCCGCTATCAATATCGCCAATCACCGGATCGACCATGATCAATAGGTCAGGATGGTCTTTGCGTAGCGCAGTCAGCCACTCGGCAAGGATTTTGATTTGCGATGCCGTTCCCATATAGCCCGTGGTTACAGCACGAAGTTGGCGCAGCGCATCACGCTCCTGAAGCGCACGCAAATAACCGCTAAACCATTCATCCGGAATCACACCACCGTAGAAAGTGTCATAATGCGGCGTATTGCTCAGCAATACCGTCGGCACGGCAAAGACATTCAGGCCGTTCTGTTTGATAGCAGGCACCGCAATGCTGTTGCCTACGCTGCCGTACACTACCTGCGACTGCACGGCAACGATATCCGCCTGCAGTGCCCTGCTCTTATCGTTAAACAACAACAAACTACTCATTTAATTTTTTCTCCTTGCCGATGATCCTCATCGTATTCCAACCGAAACTTTACCTGATTCTGGCAGTCAAATCGGCTATCACAAAACAAGGATAAGGTAATTCAGTGAAGAAAATCATTTGTCTGGTCGTTACGCTGCTAATGACACTCCCCGCTTATGCGAAGTTAACGGCCCATGAAGAAGCCCGTATCAACGCTATGCTGGAGGGATTAGCACAGAAAAAGGATTTAATATTTGTGCGTAACGGTGATGAACATACCTGCGATGAAGCGGTTTCTCATCTGCGACTGAAGCTGGGCAATACCCGTAATCGCATTGATACAGCCGAGCAGTTTATTGACAAGGTGGCCTCGTCGTCATCGATTACCGGGAAGCCGTATATCGTGAAGATGCCCGGTAAGAGCGATGAGAACGCACAGCCTTTTTTACATGCGTTAATTGCGCAGACGGATAAAACGGTGCCTGCGCAATAATCTTAAATCCCCGCCCCCTGGCTAAAATGCTCTTCCCCAAACACCCCGGTAGAAAGGTAGCGATCGCCACGATCGCAGATGATCGCCACCACCACCGCGCCAGGGTTAGCTTTTGCCACCCGCAGTGCTCCGGCAACCGCGCCGCCGGAGCTGACGCCACAGAATATTCCTTCCCGCGCCGCCAGTTCGCGCATAGTGTTTTCCGCATCGCGCTGATGAATATCCAGCACCTCATCCACCAGAGAAGCGTTGAAAATCCCCGGCAGATATTCCGCAGGCCAGCGGCGAATGCCTGGAATACTGCTGCCTTCTTCCGGCTGCAGGCCAACAATCGTCACCGGTTTGGATTGTTCGCGCATAAAGCGTGACACGCCGGTGATAGTGCCGGTTGTTCCCATGCTGGAGACAAAATGGGTAATGCGCCCGCCGGTTTGCTGCCAGATTTCCGGTCCGGTAGTGGTGTAATGGGCGTAAGGGTTATCGGGATTATTGAACTGATCGAGCAGCTTTCCTTCACCACGATTGGCCATCTCCAGCGCCAGATCGCGCGCACCTTCCATGCCCTGCTCTTTGGTGACCAGAATCAGTTCCGCACCGTAGGCACGCATTGCCGCACGGCGTTCCTGGCTCATGTTGTCGGGCATCAGCAATTTCATGCGATAGCCTTTAAGCGCGGCAATCATTGCCAGCGCAATGCCGGTGTTACCACTGGTGGCTTCGATCAGCACGTCACCCGGTTTAATTTCCCCGCGCTTTTCCGCCTCGACGATCATCGAAAGTGCCGCACGATCTTTTACCGAACCTGCCGGGTTATTGCCTTCCAGTTTCAACCAGACTTCACTGCCGTTATTCGGCCCCATTCGCTGCAACTTCACCAGAGGCGTATTGCCAATTGTTTGTTCTAATGTACTCACGATCTCTGTCCATACGTGGTGTTGCCTGATGCGACGCTTGCGCGTCTTATCAGGCCTACAGGTTACAAACCTTGCCATTAAAAAGCCCGGATCGCGGGAAGCGCCTCCGGGCGTTTAACATTCACTCAACCTATCAGGCGCTTTGTGCGAGAGCAAGTTCCTCATCGCGGGTTTCAATACGCTCGTCGCCGTTATACAGCCGCGCATGTTGCAGACCAACGAATAAACGCTCGCCACGCTGCGGGGCATCGTCGCCATGCATCACAACCGTCAGCGCTTCGTTGTACCACCCCAGCGGCTGCACGACTAATTGGGTGTAGTGGCCTTTCGGGCTGGCTTCCAGTACCTGTACCGGCAGCGGCGAATCGAGGCTGGTACGGCGGCTGATATCCACTTCCCACGGACGCAGGAAGAGATCCACTGGCCCCTGATACGCAGGTGTATAGCCCAGCGGCCAGCGATGTGCGCCAACATGGAACTGCCCGCCGCGAATGGTTCCCTGCAGGCGGTTCACTTCGCCCATAAATTCGAGTACAAAACGGGTCGCTGGTTCGCGCCATACCTGGTCCGGTGCATCAGCCTGCTCGATATTGCCCTGGCTCATCACCACCACACGATCGGCTACTTCGGTCGCTTCTTCCTGATCATGGGTCACAAACACGCTGGTGAATTTCAGCTCTTCATGTAACTGACGCAGCCAGCGACGCAACTCTTTACGCACCTGCGCATCCAGCGCGCCAAACGGTTCATCAAGCAGCAGAATTTGCGGTTCTACAGCCAGCGCGCGCGCCAGTGCCACACGCTGTTTCTGGCCGCCGGAAAGCTGTGCTGGATAACGATCCGCCAGATGCGCAAGCTGCACCATCTCCAGCAAGTTTGTCACTTTCGCTTTGATAGCTGCGGCATTCGGGCGCTCGCGACGCGGCAGCACCGTCAGGCCGAAAGCGATATTGTCGAACACCGTCATATGGCGGAACAGCGCGTAATGCTGAAACACGAAACCGACTTTACGATCGCGCGCATGCAGGCGGCTGACGTCGGTGCCGTGGAAGCGAATATGCCCGCTGGTTTGATGCTCCAGCCCGGCGATAATTCGCAGCAGCGTGGTTTTCCCGGAACCGGACGGCCCCAGCAACGCGACCATCTGACCAGAAGGAATATCCAGTGAGATATCGTTCAGCACCTGGGTGCGACCAAAAGACTTCTTAATATTGGCAATCTCAATGCTCATGATGTTCCTCCTGCTGCGCGCGTTTTTCCTGATTCTCCAGACGCCACTGCAACATACTCTTTAAAAACAGGGTGATAATCGCCATCAGCGTCAACAACGCGGCAGCGGTAAAGGAGCCGACGGTGTTGTAGTCCTGCTCCAGCAATTCAATCTGTAACGGCAGCGAAAGTGTTTCGCCGCGAATCGAGCCGGAAACCACCGACACCGCACCAAACTCGCCAATCGCGCGGGCGTTGGTCAGCACCACGCCATAAAGCAGCGCCCAGCGGATGTTCGGCAGCGTGACGCGACGGAACATCTGCCAGCCAGATGCGCCCAGCAAAATCGCTGCTTCGTCTTCCTGGCTGCCCTGGCTTAACATTACCGGCACCAGCTCGCGCACCACAAACGGACAGGTCACGAAGATGGTGACCAGCACCATTCCCGGCCAGGAGAACATAATTTGCAGGTTATGCTCATCCAGCCAGCCACCGAGCGGGCCGTTAGAGCCGTAAAACAGCAGATACACCAGACCGGCAACCACCGGCGACACGGCAAACGGAATGTCCAGCAGCGTCAGCAGCAACTGGCGTCCGGGGAAGTTAAAGCGCGTCACCAGCCAGGCCAGCAGAATGCCGAACACCAGGTTCACCGGCACGGCAATCAGCGCAATCATCACCGTCAGCCAGATGGCGTGCAGCATGTCCGGATCGGCCAGATTCTGTAAAACTGGCATCAGCCCTTTGCTGAATGCCTGCACGAAGATGTAAATCATCGGCACCAGCAGGATGAACGCCGAAACCAGCATCCCGATGCCAATCAGAAACCATTTGCCCCAGTTAATCGGGCGCGCGTCATAACGCTTCAATTGGGTAACTTCCGCCATTAATGACCTACCACACGCCGACCAAAGCGACTTTGCAGAGTGTTAATTGAGAACAGCAGCAGCAGGGATGCCGCGAGGATCACCGAAGCAATCGCGCTCGCCGCCGGGTAATCAAACTCCTGTAAGCGAACAAAAATCATCAGCGACGTCACTTCCGTCTTCCAGGCAATGTTCCCGGCGATGAAAATCACCGCGCCAAATTCACCAAGACTACGGGTAAACGACAGCGCCACGCCCGCCACCAGCGCCGGAGAAAGCTCCGGCAGCACCACTTTGCAGAAACTCTGCCAGCGCGTTGCGCCGAGCGTTTCTGCCGCTTCTTCATATTCCGGGCCTAACTCTTCCAGCACCGGCTGCACGGTACGCACCACAAACGGAATACTGGTAAAAGCCATCGCCACCGCAATCCCCAGCCAGGTATAGGTAACTTTGATATCAAACTTCGCCAGCCATTCACCGTAAAAACCGTTCACGGAAAAGAGCGAGGCCAGCGTTAAACCGGCCACTGCCGTTGGCAGCGCAAAGGGTAAATCCATCAGCGCATCGAGCAGCGTGCGGCCCGGAAAGCGATAGCGGGTTAAGATCCACGCCATCAGCAAACCGAAAACGCCGTTAAAAATCGACGCGACAAACGCTGACAGCAGCGTCACTTTGTAGGCCGCGACCACCTGCGGGTTGGTGATCACCTCCCAGTACTGCGCCCAGCTCATCTGAGCCAGCTGCATCACCAGCGCGGAGAGCGGCAGCAGCAAAATCAGGCACACAAACAGCAGACTGGTGCCGAGGCTTAAGGTAAAGCCCGGCAGCACGCGTCTTGATGAAACTGCAAACATTAATTACGCCCCGCCGCTAACAGCTTGTCTAACTCGCCGCCGCTGGTGAAGTGGGTTTTCATCACTTCCGGCCAGGAGCCAAATTTGTCTTCCACGCGGAACAGTTCGGTCTGCGGGAATTTGTCTTTCAGTTTGTCCATGACTTCCGGGTTATTTACGCGGTAGTAATAGTCGGTGATGATGGTTTGCGCCTGCGGGCTGTAGAGCCAGTTCAGGTAAGCTTTTGCTGCTTTTTCCGTACCGTTGGCCTGCACGTTTTTATCGACCCACGCCACCGGGAATTCCGCCAGAATATTGGTTTTCGGAATCACCACTTCAAAGCCTTGCGCTTCATACTGTTTGCGAATGTTGTTCACTTCCGATTCAAAGCTAATCAGTACATCGCCCAGCCCGCGCTCGGCAAAAGTGGTGGTCGCGCCACGACCGCCGGTATCGAACACTTCAACGTTTTTCAGGAACTGGGTCATAAACTGTTCGGTTTTGGCTTTGTCGCCACCGTCAGCTTTATCCGCTGCGCCCCATGCCGCCAGATAGGTATAACGCGCGTTACCCGACGTTTTCGGATTCGGGAAAATCAGCTTCACGTCGGAGCGCACGAGGTCGTTCCAGTCGTGAATATTCTTCGGGTTGCCCTTACGCACCAGGAAGCCCATTGTGGAGTAGAACGGCGAGCTATTATTCGGCAGGCGCGACTGCCAGTCGGCCGGGATCAGCTTGCCTTTGTCATGCAGGATTTGTACGTCGGTCACCTGGTTATAAGTGACAACGTCGGCTTTTAAGCCCTGCAAAATCGCCAGCGCCTGTTTTGATGACCCGGCATGAGATTGTTTTATAGTCAGTTTGTCGCCGCCGTTATCTTTTGCCCATTGTTGCTCAAACGGCGGGTTCAGGGCGGCAAACAGCTCGCGGGAGACGTCATAAGAACTGTTCAGCAGTTCCGTTGCCTGTACATGGCCCGCCAGCAGCAGAGAAGCGACCAGCGCGAGTGAGTTCTTTTTCAGTAAGTTAACGGCCATTGCGCACCCTTATAAATTTAATGACTTTCTAATAGCCATCATATTTATAACGGACGTGAAAGGAGTAACGGTTTTATATACCGTTTGGTGATTTGGAAGTTGAAAAGGGAATAAGACGAAATCCTCCCCACAAATGCAGGGAGGAAACAGAGGTGAATCAGATGCCGACGCTGACCGTCTCCGGCAGTGTGCTGCCGCCATCAATCACATTCTGTGTACCGGTTAAATAACTTGATTCATCCGATGCGAGGAAGGCTGCCAGTTCGCCGACTTCCAGCGGATCGGCGAGGCGACGCATCGGGATTGCTTTTGCCATTTCAGTCAGCACCGATTCTGGATCTTCCGGGTTCGACTGGCGGGCAATGCTTTCCGCCATTGGCGTGCGTACGTATCCCGGGCAGATGGCGTTAACGCGAATACCAGACTGCGCGTACTCCACCGCCAGCGATTTAGTCAGGCCAACAATCGCCGCTTTCGTTAAGGCGTACGCCGTTTCGCCCGGATCGGCCACCATATCGCCAGTGACTGAAGACATCATCACAATGCGGCCATCTTTGCGGGCAATCATCTCCGGCAGCACCGCCTTCGTGACGTTCCATACGCCTTTTATATTGATATCAATATGGAAATCGCGATCTTCATCGCTCATATCGAGGAAACTGCCCAGACGACAAACGCCTGCGTTATTCACCAGAATATCAATGCGCCCTTCTTTTTCCTTAGCGCGCTTGATAGCTGCGGCGACCGACGCCGGGTCACGCACATCGGCGACAACCGCCGTACAGCGATGACCACGACCACACAGTTCGTCCGCCAGCTTTTCGATCTCAGGGGAGATATCCAGCAAGATTAGGTTTGCGCCATGACGCGCAAAAGTTCTGGCAATTCCTTCGCCAATTCCCTGCAATGCGCCCGTAATCAGTGCTGTCTTGCCCGTGAGTTTACCCATTTTAATGCTCTCCTTGTTAATACAGAGCGTTACACTCCATTCCCTCTGAAAATACAGGATAAACAAAATATTGCTGCGGATCAGCTCACTAATTCAGGAAAATCTCAATCCAGTCGCTGCTTTATGCATCATTTCAGGCGTTGTGTTAGCTCACTGCTGCGCTCAATCATTTTCAATGACTCCACATCATTGAGTTGCACAAGGCCAACAAACAGTAAGTCGGTAACAGAATTTTGCGCCGTGCGGGTAGACATCGACGAGCTACGCCATTCGGTTTCGCCAGAAACGGTATCGAGGGTGTAATGCGCCAGCCGCCGCAGCGGGGAATCGGTTAATGAGGTAATGGCAATCACCGTTGCCCCCTGCTTTCGCGCTGCCTCGGCGCACAAGACAATCTCTTTTTTACTGCCGCTGTAAGAGATAGCGATTTGTACATCGCCTTTTTTTAGCGCCTGAGAAACGGTGGCTTGTACGTGCGTGTCGGCTTCACAGGCCACGCGATAGCCAATTTTCATCAGTTTGAACGACAGATCGCGCCCCACCAGCGCCGACCCGCCCAGGCCCGTTATCTGGATAAGCGGTGCTTTACTGATGGCCTCAATGATTTTTTGCAGCCGCGCGTAGTCGAACAACGCGCAGGTTTGCTCCAGCGCCAGCTCTTTTTCGCGATTCAGTTTGCGGGCAATCACTTCCAGCGAATCATCACTGGTAATCGAACTGTGCAGGTGCAGCGCCGTGGCATTCGTTTTCTCCCGGCTGGCACTGTATTCGCCAATTAACGCCATACGCAATTCAGTAAATCCTTGCGCGCCGAGCTTCTGGGCAAACTTCACAATACTCGACTGGCTGATGCCGAGCTGTTTCGCCATCTTGCGCGAAGAGACGGATTTCAGCTCACTCACGTTGGCCCGCAGAAAGTCAGCAATTTTTTGCTCGTTCCCGGTAAATTCACTTTCCGCATTGCGTATTTTCGTCAGGTACAACATCTTCCACTCTCCTGGGCTGGCAGCAAAAATTCCGCTTAAGTTCTTATGACGCTCTTCACACTCTGCGAGTGTAGACTCAATGATTCCTTTAAGTCTGTCAATTCGGGATATATGATTCCATACATCTGCAATTATTTGATCGTAAATAGTAAGGTCACCACCGATGCAACTTGAAAAGATGATTACCGAAGGCTCGAACGCCGCTTCGGCTGAAATTGACCGCGTATCAACGCTGGAAATGTGCCGGATTATCAACGATGAAGATAAAACCGTACCACTCGCCGTTGAGCGCGTACTGCCGGATATCGCCGCAGCGATCGATGTTATCCACGCCCAGGTAAGCGGCGGCGGGCGTCTGATTTATCTCGGTGCGGGAACATCAGGTCGTCTGGGGATTCTGGATGCCAGCGAATGTCCGCCGACCTACGGCGTGAAACCGGGTCTGGTGGTTGGATTAATTGCTGGCGGCGAATATGCCATTCAGCACGCGGTGGAAGGCGCAGAAGATAGCCGGGAAGGCGGCGTTAACGATCTGAAAAATATTAATTTAACGGCACAGGATGTGGTGGTTGGCATTGCTGCCAGCGGTCGCACGCCGTATGTGATTGCCGGACTGGAATATGCACGCCAGCTCGGCTGCCGTACAGTGGGAATTTCCTGTAATCCGGGGAGTGCCGTTTCCACCACCGCTGAGTTTGCCATTACACCGATTGTAGGTGCCGAAGTGGTTACCGGTTCTTCACGAATGAAAGCAGGCACAGCGCAGAAACTGGTGCTCAATATGCTCTCCACCGGGCTGATGATTAAATCCGGCAAAGTGTTCGGCAACCTGATGGTCGATGTGGTCGCCACCAACGAAAAACTGCATGTGCGCCAGGTCAATATCGTCAAAAACGCTACCGGATGTAATGCCGAACAAGCGGAAGCGGCGTTAATTGCTTGCGAGCGCAACTGTAAAACGGCCATTGTGATGGTACTGAAAAATCTCGATGCCGATGAAGCTAAAAAATGCCTGGATCAACACGGCGGTTTTATTCGCAAGGCTCTGGAAAAGGAATAACCCATGGCTAAAGAGATCAGCAGTGAACTTCTGAACACCATTCTTACCCGGGTCGGCGGACCGGGAAATATCGCCAGTTGTGGTAACTGTATGACGCGCCTGCGTCTGGGTGTACATGACAGTTCACTGGTTGATCCCAATATCAAAACGCTGGAAGGCGTGAAGGGGGTCATTTTGACCAGCGATCAGGTACAGGTGGTTTTTGGGCCAGGCAAAGCGCATCGTGCCGCAAAAGCCATGAGCGAGTTGCTGGGCGAAGCACCGATACAGGATGCCGCAGAGATCGCCGCCCAGAATAAACGCCAGTTAAAAGCCAGACAAACTTCCGGCGTGCAACAATTTCTCGCCAAATTCGCCACCATCTTCACGCCGCTGATCCCCGGTTTTATTGCCGCCGGTCTGCTGCTGGGGATAGCGACGTTAATTGCCACGGTGATGCACGTTCCGGCAGATGCTCAGGGCACGCTACCCGATGCGCTGAATTTTATGAAGGTGTTCAGCAAAGGCCTGTTCACCTTCCTGGTGATTCTGGTGGGCTATAACGCCGCCCAGGCATTTGGCGGCACGGGCGTAAATGGCGCAATTATCGCCGCGCTCTTTTTGCTCGGTTATAACCCAACTGCAACCACCGGTTACTACGCCGGATTTCACGATTTCTTTGGTCTGCCTATCGATCCGCGCGGCAATATTATCGGCGTGTTGATTGCCGCGTGGGCCTGCGCCCGCATCGAAGGCATGGTGCGCCGCTTTATGCCGGACGATCTCGACATGCTGTTGACCTCGTTAATCACCCTGCTAATCACCGCTACGCTTGCGTACCTGATCATTATGCCGCTGGGCGGCTGGCTGTTTGAAGGCATGTCGTGGCTGTTTATGCACCTGAACAGTAATCCGCTCGGTTGTGCGGTTTTAGCCGGGCTATTCCTGATCGCCGTGGTATTTGGCGTACATCAGGGCTTTATTCCTGTTTACCTGGCGTTAATGGACAGTCAGGGATTCAACAGCTTATTTCCCATCCTTTCAATGGCAGGCGCGGGCCAGGTGGGCGCGGCGCTGGCACTCTACTGGCGGGTGCAACCGCATAGCGCATTACGCAGTCAGGTCCGCGGGGCGATTATTCCTGGTCTGCTGGGCGTTGGCGAACCGCTGATTTACGGCGTCACCCTGCCCCGCATGAAACCGTTTATTACCGCCTGTTTAGGCGGCGCGGCGGGCGGTTTGTTTATCGGATTGATAGCCTGGTGGGGTCTGCCGATGGGCTTAAACAGCGCCTTTGGGCCGTCTGGTCTGGTGGCGCTGCCGCTGATGACTTCCGCGCAAGGCATCCTTCCGGCAATGGCGGTTTATGCAGGCGGGATTCTGGTGGCATGGGTTTGCGGGTTTATTTTCACCACGCTCTTTGGCTGCCGTAACGTCAATCTGGACTGATAATATGAAACGGACAATGCTCTATCTTTCTCTGCTGGCTGTCAGCTGTAGCGTCAGCGCCGCAAAATACCCTGTTCTGACAGAAAGTTCGCCAGAGAAGGCAGGGTTTAACGTCGAACGGCTTAATCAGATGGATCGCTGGATAAGCCAGCAAGTTGATGCCGGTTATCCCGGCGTAAACCTGCTGATTATAAAAGATAATCAGATTGTTTATCGCAAAGCCTGGGGCGCGGCGAAAAAGTACGATGGCAGCGCGTTAATGGCGCAGCCTGTAAAAGCCACCACCGGGACGCTGTATGATCTGGCCTCAAACACCAAGATGTACGCCACTAACTTCGCGCTGCAAAAGCTGATGAGCGAAGGCAAACTGCATCCTGACGATCGGATTGCGAAATATATTCCAGGGTTTGCCGACAGCCCGAACGATGCGATCAAAGGCAAAAACACGCTGCGGATTTCTGATCTGCTGCATCACAGCGGCGGTTTCCCGGCAGATCCGCAATACCCGAATAAAGCGGTCGCGGGCGCGTTATATTCCCAGGATAAAGGCCAGACGCTGGAGATGATCAAGCGCACGCCGCTGGAGTATCAGCCCGGCAGCAAGCATATCTACAGCGATGTCGATTATATGCTGCTTGGATTTATCGTCGAGTCGGTTACCGGTCAGCCACTTGACCACTATGTTGAAGAGTCGATTTATCGCCCGCTCGGCCTGACGCATACGGTGTTTAATCCGCTACTGAAAGGCTTTAAACCGCAACAAATTGCCGCCACGGAACTCAACGGCAATACCCGCGATGGCGTGATCCATTTCCCGAATATCCGCACCTCCACTCTCTGGGGTCAGGTGCACGATGAAAAAGCCTTTTATTCGATGGGCGGCGTTTCCGGGCACGCAGGTTTGTTTTCCAATACCGGCGATATTGCGGTGTTAATGCAAACGATGCTGAACGGCGGTGGCTATGGTGATGTGCAGCTGTTCAGTGCGGAAACGGTGAAGATGTTCACCACCAGCTCTAAGGAAGATGCCACTTTTGGCCTCGGCTGGCGCGTGAATGGTAATGCCACCATGACGCCGACGTTTGGCACGCTGGCAAGCCCGCAAACCTACGGTCACACTGGCTGGACCGGGACGGTGACCGTTATCGATCCGGTGAATCATATGGCGATTGTGATGTTAAGCAATAAGCCGCATTCGCCAGTAGCCGATCCGCAAAAGAATCCCAATATGTTCGAAAGCGGTCAGTTGCCGATTGCAACTTATGGTTGGGTTGTTGATCAGGTATATGCGGCGTTGAAGCAGAAGTAATAAAAAGGCCAGTCAGTAATGTTACTGCCTGGCCTTTAATCAATGAATCAGAAACGCTTACAACGCCATCAACTTGTCCAGCGACGGCGCAAAGTAATAGCCGCCGGTTACCGGTTTGGTGAAACGCAACATCGCATCACGCTTACCATCGGTATCGCCAAACATGCTCAGCAGTTGCTGCTCAATGTTATGCAGACGCGCGCAGTAGGCGCAGAAGTACAGACCGTGAGTGCCACTGGCGGTGCCGTATGGCAGGCTCTGACGAACAATCTTCAGCCCTTTGCCATCTTCTTTCAGATCAACGCGGGTCAGGTGAGAGGTTTCCGGACGTTCGTCGCCGTCAATCTCTTCGTTGGCCTCTTTGGTGCGCCCGATCATCATCTCTTGATCGTGAACGCTCATCCGATTGAGCTGTTTCAGGTTGTGCTCCCAACGCTGCACAAACACATAGCTGCCGCCCGCATCCACGCCGTCTTTGATAACAGCCACTTCGCGGCGCGTCTCTTCACCCGCCGGGTTTTCTGTACCGTCAACAAAGCCGCTCAGGTCACGCTCTTCAACCCAACGGAAGCCGTGGATCTCTTCTTTCACTTCAATGCAGTCACCAAAGGCTTCCATCGCCGCCTGAGCGACAGAGAAGTTTACGTCGTGACGCAGAGAAAGAATGTGGATCAACACATCGAACTGGGTCGTCGGCGCAAGGCCTTTACCGTAGCCCGGAAAATCTTTCAGCTCTTCGGCCCCAACGCCGCCGCTCAGAGCGCGCCAGGTGTTGTTACCAAAGGCAACCACCGCACCAAGATGCGCATCCGGGAATTTCGCTTCAAAAGTTGCCAGTTTATCGGCAAATGTTTTACTGGCCGCACGCAGGGCGTCAACTTCCCCTTTCACGTTGGCTTCGATCCAAATCGCCGCGCGGCAATGTTCTGGCAAAATGCCACTCTGAACCTGAGACATTGTTCCTCCTGAAAATAAGAATGCCACGCAATCCGTGGCATTGTTGGGGGCTATTTTACGTGTTTTTTCGCGTCGGCGGTTTGTTCAGACGCAAATTAACGCCGCCAGATAATTTTACTGACTTTCCAGTTTTTCAGGGTATCGTCCGAAGGCATTAACCCTTCAGGACCACTCCATTCCCCGCTGAACTGGTAGCTAATATGTTGACTGCCTTCGGCTTTACATTCGACGGCACGATTATCATCACCATCAGCTTTTTGGCAATTGCCAAATGCTTTGCTGTAAAGGTCGCTAAACGGTGTACCGATTTTAACACCGGTGTCAGCAGGAATATCGCTATCCAGCACATCAATGCGGCTGATCGTACCCTGATCGCCGTTAATCACCATCGCCACGTTGTCGCCTTTCATCACTTCAAAAAAGCGCACCACGTTGCCGTTCGCGGTTTTCATTCCGCTGCGCAGGCGATAATCGCCATCAAGCGCATCGGCAATGGCTTGTTCTTGCAGTGGTGTGGACGCCGTTAATTCACCCACGCCCTGCTCGCTCACTTTGGTGGACGACCCAAACCAGTTCCACGGGTTAGCGGCAGACCAGTTAACTGACGACATCGTGGAACAGCCGGTCAGCATCAACGGCATAGCGCATAACATTAAACGCAGCGATTTCATGTCACTTCCTTTGGTTATTCAATAACGTTGCTTGGAGTGCAAATTCACCAAAAAGTGCCGTTATTCTTTTTCTTCATTAAAACAAGCGCGTAAACGTCGATTGGTCAGCAGCCAGATTAACGCCACGATATCCGCCACTACCAGCGCCAGACCGATACCGCTAACGGATTCACCGTTCAGCCACAGCCACGGTTGCCAGCAAAGTAAAACCACCTGCGCCAACAGCAACAGAAAATAGAGCACATGCCAGATACGGGGAAATGAAGCCCGCCGACCACTCAGCAAAAATGCCAGCACCGCCGGAATACCGGGAATCAACCCCAGCCAGAAATTATCGTGATCGGGATAAAACAGATTTAGCAGTGCAGTACCCTGCTCGCGCGACGCACCGGCAATGACAAACAGCACCCAGGTTCGCGCCTGAAGCAATAGCACAAGCCAGAAGAGCAAGGGTAAACGCAGGCGACCGTGCGCATCATAATGGACAGGATGAAACTCAGTACTCTTCATCTTCAATCAAACGCTTACCCAGACTCAGTACGTCGGCGTGTTCATATCCCAGGCGTTCATACATTCCGAGCACCATGTCGTTATCTTCCGGCACGTTGATCTGAATTTTCGGACAGCCGCGAGCAATCAGCTTTTTCTCCAACCGATTAAGCAACGCATTAGCAATCCCACGCCCACGAAACTCTGGATGCACGCCAAGATAATAAGCAGACCCGCGATGCCCGTCATAACCGCCCATCACCGTTCCGACCACTTCACCGTTTACCTCAGCGACCAGAAACAAACTGACGTCATGGTTCATCTTACGCTCGATGTCCATTTCCGGATCGTTCCACGGACGCAGCAAGTCGCAACGCTCCCAAAGGGTGATGACCTCTTCGAAATCTTCCTGGCGAAATACGCGTATCTCCATGGTATTCGTTACCTTTTTGCGGGTTAAAAGGCTGATTATGGCGTGAACGGTCGAATTAGCCAATATCTGACGAAAATCGGTTGAAAAAGTGGCATAATGGGGAGTTGTCAACTATTGAAATGAAAAGTAAAACAATTCTCAACAGCAAACGGTCGTAACGGATTACGCGATACGATATAACATCTGGAACTTTATTATTACAACTCAGGCCGTATGAGCACTTTTAAACCACTAAAAACACTCACTTCGCGCCGCCAGGTGCTGAAAGCCGGTTTGGCTGCCCTGACGTTGTCAGGAATGTCGCAAGCCATCGCCAAAGACGAACCTTTAAAAACCAGCAACGGACACAGCAAGCCGAAAGCCAAAAAATCTGGCGGCAAACGTGTCGTTGTTCTCGATCCAGGCCACGGCGGGATTGATACCGGAGCGATCGGACGCAACGGTTCGAAAGAAAAACATGTGGTGCTGGCGATTGCTAAAAACGTCCGTTCCATTTTGCGTAATCATGGCATTGATGCGCGTTTAACGCGTTCTGGCGATACGTTTATCCCACTATACGATCGCGTTGAAATCGCCCATAAACATGGCGCAGATCTGTTTATGTCAATTCATGCCGATGGCTTTACCAACCCGAAAGCTGCCGGTGCTTCGGTATTTGCCCTCTCTAACCGCGGTGCTAGTAGCGCAATGGCGAAATACCTGTCTGAACGCGAAAACCGCGCTGATGAAGTTGCCGGTAAAAAGGCGACTGACAAGGATCACCTATTGCAGCAAGTGCTGTTTGATCTGGTGCAAACCGATACTATTAAAAACAGCCTGACGCTCGGCTCGCATATTCTGAAGAAGATTAAGCCGGTGCATAAACTGCACAGCCGCAACACCGAACAAGCCGCGTTTGTGGTGTTGAAATCGCCGTCGGTTCCGTCGGTGCTGGTGGAAACCTCGTTTATCACCAACCCGGAAGAAGAGCGGCTGTTAGGCACGGCGGCGTTTCGCCAGAAAATCGCCACAGCGATTGCCGAAGGCGTGATCAGTTATTTCCACTGGTTTGACAACCAGAAAGCACACTCGAGAAAGCGATAAGTGATGAAACCCGACGCACACCAGGTTAAACAGTTTCTGCTCAACCTTCAGGATACAATTTGTCAGCAGTTGTGCGCCGTCGATGGCGCAGAGTTTGTCGAAGATAGCTGGCAACGTGAAGCTGGCGGCGGTGGGCGTAGTCGGGTGTTGCGTAATGGTGGTGTTTTCGAACAAGCGGGCGTCAACTTTTCACATGTCAACGGTGAGGCGATGCCTGCTTCCGCCACCGCTCATCGTCCGGAACTTGCCGGGCGCAGTTTCGAGGCGATGGGCGTTTCACTGGTAGTGCATCCGCATAATCCGTATGTTCCCACCAGCCACGCGAATGTGCGCTTTTTTATTGCCGAAAAACCGGGTGCAGAGCCCGTCTGGTGGTTTGGTGGCGGCTTCGATTTAACCCCTTTCTATGGTTTTGAAGAAGACGCCATTCACTGGCACCGCACCGCCCGTGACCTGTGCCAGCCATTTGGTGAAGACGTTTATCCGCGTTACAAAAAGTGGTGCGACGAATACTTCTACCTCAAACATCGTAACGAACAACGCGGCATTGGCGGCCTGTTCTTTGATGACCTGAACACGCCAGACTTTGACCACTGTTTTGCCTTTATGCAGGCGGTAGGCAAAGGCTACACCAACGCTTATTTACCAATTGTAGAGCGACGTAAAACGATGGCCTACGGCGAGCGCGAGCGCAATTTCCAGTTATATCGTCGCGGTCGTTATGTCGAGTTCAATCTGGTCTGGGATCGTGGCACACTGTTTGGCCTGCAAACCGGCGGGCGCACCGAGTCTATCCTGATGTCAATGCCGCCGCTGGTACGCTGGGAGTATGATTATCAGCCAGAAGCAGGCAGCCCGGAAGCGGCGTTAAGTGGGTTTATTAAGGTCAGGGATTGGGTGTAACTCCCTCACCCCCACTCCCGCATCCGCTGATGCAGCGTCAGTGACGGCTTCTCGGCAAACAGTTGCTGATAATCCGTAGCAAATTGCCCAAGATGCCAGAATCCCCACTGCATGGCGGCGTCTTTTACCGTCATACTTTGCGACCACGGGCTTATCAGTTCGCGGCGCACGGCGTTCAGGCGAATGCGTTTCAGCCACGCGTTTGGGCCAATGCCTAAAATAGCGTGAAAAGCGTTTTGTAGCGTGCGGCGGCTGACATGTAGTTGATTACACAAGTCCAGCACCGTCACCGGTTCGGACATGTTTTCCAGCACATATTCACGGGCGCGGGAAAGCAATTGACGGTAACTCTGATGACTGATGCTTTCCGCCGTCACCATTGGCTGCGCTTCTTCCAGCATCGCCCCCATCGCCATTAGCAAGTTATCCCCCAGCACTTTTCGCACTGCAGGCTGATGGAGATTTTCCGGGTTCTCGCAAAACGTCGCCAGCGCCTGTTGGACAAAGCCCCACAGAGCGGCTTTATGCTGCTCTTTCACTTCCAGCGCCGACTGGCTACGCAGCATATGTAATACCCGATCCGGATTATGCAAAAAGTTAGCCTGACGAGTGATGACATCTTCAGAAAGCACTACGCCCAGGATCGTGTAATCGTCCGGCGTACTTAATTCAAACTCGGTTCCACCCGGGCGCGTCGCAATTTCTGCGCTTCCCAGACATTGCGAACCGATAAATCCCTGCTCACCGCGCGTCGCCGGAATGCCAAACCAGAACGAGTTCGGCCAGACCAGGCACGACTGACGCAGCGCCAGACCGGTGTATTCACGAAAAACCTGAATATCATCGAGTAGAATTTCCGTAAATTCACCATGAAACTTGCCCGGATGCAGCTGATCGTAAATCTGCTGCCAGGCGGTAATCGTCAAAGCATGTTCATAGACATCCGTTGTCTGTCGTTGATGAACATTATCCACTTCGACCTTCGGCGTGAGCTTCAGGTTTTCGGGTAAGGGTTCATGATAAAGATGGTGCAAATTGGCTGTACGGGTCTTTTTCATGATGTTAATGCCGGGTGTTGTAGGACACCCGGCACCTCCGACAGGTTAATGGGGCTTGAGACGGTAACGACTACTGCGTTTACGTAACGTCCCGGCAGAAAAGAGCTGTTCGAGCGCATTTCTGGCTTTTTCCAGCGGCCAGCCAAAGTGGGCAGCCACTTCTCCTGCCGTCATTCCCTGACGTACTGATGTTAACAGCGCCAACAACTCGTCAGCAGATTCCGCGTCGATAACTGGCGCGTCGGGTTCCTTTACGGGTTGCTTCGGCTGGCGGTTAAAGCCAGTAACCAGCCACTGGGTGTCATCGTCTGGCCGACCGATCTCCTTACGGCTGATGACACGCCCGGTACGCATCGCGGCAGCACAACCTGCGTCCAGCGCCGCACGACACGCCGCCAGATCGCCTTCCACCACCAGCGTTAGGCGACCAGGGTCAAGCACTTCATGGCTGAGCAGACGAACGTTAGCTGCTTTGAGCATGGCATCCGCTGCATCTATCGCGGCGACCATGCCGTCAACTTCCAGCAATCCCAGTGCATTGATCATCGGCAACCTCCGTTACGCACGCTGGATTGGATTACGCGCGATTTCCAGCACTGCATCGGTAAAGGCGTTACAGGCTGCTTTACACGCGGCCTGGCTACCGGTTAAAAATGCTGCCGAGTAGTTGGTTTCAGACGGTGGCGGGACATAGGTCACCAGCTGCACGTCGGCAGATTTCAACGCTGCATCAATGCCGTAGGTCGCTTCCAGCGGCGGTGCCACCAGATACGCCATCGGATCGCCAAGCGTGATCCCGGCGGTTGATGAGAGATAAGAACCGGTACGCGAAACGACATGTGCCAGGAAGGCTGTATTTTCTGCGTCATTAGCCCACTGGAAAGCAGCGCCATTTTCAATATGCGCAACCATCGCATCCAGACCAGCACGCACTTCCGCCGGGTTTGGCCCACCCAGCATAATCAGCACTTCACCGGCAGTCGGTGACGGGCCGTGTGCGGCTCCCGCATACAGCGAGCGGCCATACACCACTTCCACCATCGCCTGCTTGGTCGCTTCGTCAGCCGCAATGTAGGTGACGTCATCTGAATCAGCAGAAATCAGCCCGAGGCTACGAATATGCGGCGGCAATTTCAGTTCACGTGCAAATTCGGCGTTAACGGAGGCAATCACCCGCATGGCGGTTACCGACGGTCGAATCAAATCTAAAGCTGGCATGATGCCTCCTTATCGGGTCATGTTGATGCCGGATGCTTTCTGCTCCAGCATACGTTTCGCCAAATCCACAATGACGGCTGCGGCTTCAACCGGCGGCGTGCCGCCCTGGTGAATGTTAGAGATACAGGTGCGATCGGCCTCAACGGTGGTCGCCATACGCGGCGAGTAAACGGCGTAGCAGGAGAGGCTTTCTGACTGCCCCAACCCCGGACGTTCGCCCACCAGCAGGATCACCACTTTCGCATCGAGGATCTCACCGATCTGATCTTCAATCTTCACGCGACCATAACGAACAAAGAATGGCGTACCAACTTTCAGCCCGGCCTGTTTCAGGCCCGCCATCAGCGGCGGCAGGATCTCTTCGTAGTTCACGGTGATCGCATCAGTTGACAGGCCATCAGAAATAACGACCTGCACGTCCGGATTAGCAACACACTGTGCTTTCAGCGCTTCAACAGCTTCTGCACACAGGCGGCGGCCCATATCCGGGCGAGTCAGGTAGAGATTTTTGTCGCTGATTTCGGAGCGGACTTCCAGCAAGCCCTGCGCTTTCACCCACTCTTCCGGCACTTCTTTCAGTACAGTATCTTTCGAACGAGAGTGATCGGCCAGGAAACGCAGCAACGCCTGGGTACGCGGACGCGGACCGGCACGACCGGTACAAACGCGGGCCACGGTGCTGCGACGCAGTTCTGTTAATACGTCTGCGCGATGCGGGTTTTCAACACCAATCCACGCTTTTGCTTCCGCAGAGCCTAAATCCAGCGCGCAGCTTTCCGAGGTCACCGGTGCCGCACAGGTGGTGGTGGCGCACTTTGCTTCTGACGGCGCGGGGGCCGCTTGTCCCATTGACGCCATCACGCTGCGTACAATTTCTTCAATCTGTTTTTGATCCATGATGTGTTATCTCCGCGTCATCAGAAGAACAGTGACGGATCGCCCGCCCGTTTGGTCAGGCGACCGTTTGCCATAATGCCCATGCTTTCCAGCCAGCGTTCAAACTCCGGTGACGGGCGCAGGTTGAGTAACTGACGCACAGTGGCAGTGTCGTGGAATGCGGTGGTCTGATAGTTGAGCATGATGTCATCACCCAGCGGCATCCCCATGATGTAGTTGCAGCCTGCGGTGGCGAGCAGGATCATCAGGTTTTCGTTGAGGTTCTGGTCAGCGTCAGCGTGGTTGGTGTAGCAGCAGTCACAGCCCATAGAGATGCCGCTCAGCTTGCCCATAAAGTGATCTTCTAAGCCCGCGCGGATAATCTGGCGGTCGTTGTAGAGATACTCCGGCCCAATAAAACCGACCACGGTGTTGACGATAAACGGATCGTAATGACGCGCCAGCCCATAGTTACGCGCTTCCATCGTCACCTGGTCAGCGCCGAAGTTAGCGCCAGCAGACAGCGCCGAACCTTGTCCGGTTTCGAAGTAGAGGCAGTTTTCCCCAGCGATACGGTTAAACTCTGCACCCACTGCGCGCGCTTCGTCGAGCATCGCCAGCTCCACGCCAAACTCTTTCAGCCCTTTTTCGCTGCCGCAAATACTCTGGAAAATCAGCCCGCCCGGTGCGCCGCGACGAATCGCTTCGATCTGGGTGGTGACGTGCGCCAGTACGCAGCCCTGAGTTGGGATGTTGAATTTGTCGATCACGCCATAGATGGTATCCAACACGCGGCTTAAGTTTTCCACGTCGTCCGTCACCGGGTTAACGCCGATCACCGCATCGCCCACCCCGAAGGAAAGCCCTTCGTAGATTTGCGCGGCGATACTTTGCACATCGTCACGGGTATCGTTTGGCTGCAAGCGGGCGCTAAAGGTGCCCGGAATACCGATGGTGGTATTGGCCTTTTTGATCACCGGCATTTTCTTCGCGCCGTAGATCAGGTCCGCGTTAGAACTGATCTTCGCCACCGCCGCGACCACTTCCGAGGTCAGCCCTTTGCGGGTAAAGGCAATGTCGTCAACGCTGGTTTCGTCGCTCAGGACGTATTCACGCAGTTCGCTGATGCTCCAGTTTTTAATCTGGTTGTAGGCCGTTTCGTTAACATCGTCCTGAATCAGCCGCGTCACGCAGTCATCTTCATAGGCAATCACCGGATTATTGCGGATGTCCGCTACGGTCATTTCCGACAACACCTGCTTTGCCGCCACGCGCTCCTGTGAACTTGCCGCTGCAACGCCTGCCAGCACATCCCCCGAACGCAGTTCGTTGGCTTTAGCCAGCACCTCTTTTACATCCTTAAACTGATATACATTGCCGAACAATGTGGTCTTTAGTTTCATAAGTCGTTCCCTCAGGAAGGAAATGCGAGTGATTTCACCGTCACCGGCACAACCGATCCGCCAAAAAGAGGCGTACCAATGTCGATATAGTCCCCCGCGCGGACAATCACTTCGTCAATGACTGCCAACGGGAGTTGTTGTAGCTGTGGGCGCAACAACATGCCCAGAGCTTTACCAAAGTCCTGCCCGGCCACCACCAGCAGGGGATGCGGATTCGGAAAACGCGCGACGAAATCGACCAACGCGTTGATGACCGTCAGTACCGCGGCGTAACGCACAGGCAGCGAGGCGGGAAGCGCCAGCACGTACGCGTCAGTTTTAGGATCAAGATCCAGCTGAATCAGCGCCTGTTGCCAGGCACTCACCAGATCCGTTTCATCAATCGGGATCGCCACCGGCAAATTGCGCAGCGGCAGTTGTACGCCCTCCAGCCAGATTGTGCTGCCAGAGAGCGAAAGGGTATGAGCTCCCGCGCCAATCACCGTGGCGCGCACGGTTTGCGCCGGAAACTGCACGTTCATCTCACGCAGGCGCGGATGGTCATGCAGCGCCGTTGCCAGAAGCGGGCCAATATCGGCAAAACAGAACGGGTCGGCGGGCTGGTGGCGATAACATTCGCCAACGCCGCCAGAAAGCGTAATGATTTCGGGCGTAACACCTACGGGCAGCAAACCGGTTTGCATCAATGCCTGCGCGAGCGGCGAAAGCGTTCCGTCAATCACTTCGACAATCAGCTCTGCCATCCGCCGGGTAACCTGCACCAGCTGCGCGCCAGTCAGCGAACGGGCGTCGGTGCCTGCACCGAAGCACTCATCCACAATCATCTGCCCCGGTTTATGAGCGTAAACCACGCGCCCCTGGCTGTCGGTTTCCAGCAGGCGACCGCCGACATTGAGGCAGGCGGTGCCGCTGATTTTTCCGGCATCGAACAGGGCGTAGTTCGCGGTGCCACCGCCGATGTCGATATTCAGTACCCGACACAGCCGTTGTTCAGAAAGGGTTTGCGCCCCGGCACCGTGACCGGCGATCACGGATTCGAGATGCGGCCCGGCGCTGGCGACGACAAAATCGCCCAGCGACTGGGAGAGCGTCATCACCGCCGGGCGAGCGTTGCGGGTTTTCGCGCTTTCACCGGTGATAATGATGGCACCAGAATCAACGCTTTCCGGCGCAATGCCCGCAGCCTGATATTGCTCGAGGATTAAGGTTTTCAGTTCCGCTTCTTTTAAACCACCCTGTTTATCGACAGGGGTAAAGAACACCGGGCTTTGCCAGCTAATTTCGCGTTTGATGAATTCGTAGCGCGGCACCTGCGACACCGCCGCACGGTTAACCAGCTCCAGGTGGGAGAAGATCACCTGGGTGGTGGTGGTGCCGATATCGATACCGACGCTCAGTAGCTGGCGAGTGTTCACGATTGCGCCTCCGCTTCGGTTTTAGCCGTGGTCGCGTCTTCTTTTGGCACCAGCATCATCGCCACGCCAATCGCCGTTACGCCGCCGATCAACTTGCCGATAATCATCGGGAAGATCATGGCGTTCATGTTGGCAGCGGCGAAGCCTAAGTGGTCGCCCAGGGCGAAAGCAGCGGAAACGGCGAAGGCACAGTTGATGACTTTGCCGCGGGTATCCATCTGCTTCATCATGCCAAACATCGGGATGTTGTTGGCAAGCGTTGCCACCATGCCGGCTGCCGCGATGTTGTTCATATTCAGCACCTTACCGACGCTCATCAGCGGTTTTTCAAACCAGCGAGTCAGCAGCAGCACCATCGGATACGCCCCTAACAGAACGCAGGAGATCGAGCCGATAACTTCAATGGCGCGCATCACTTCACCGGGTTTATCGCCAGGGGCCATAAAGATAGGATCAAGGCCCGGGATCAGTTCCCAGCCAAGGAGGAATTTCACTACCGCAGCGGCAAGACCGAGGGTGATCAATGCAACGAGGAATTTGGCGAAGATCTGGAAGCCGTTGATCATTTTTTCCGGGATGAATTTCAGCCCCAGCGCCACCAGCACCGCAACGATAAGTACCGGGATCATGTTCATCAGGATCAGCGCAAAGGTGAATTCCACTGGCTGACCGTTGATCTGCACACCGGAGTACATAGCCACCAGACCACCGGCAATACAGCCAATCGGAATGGTCACAATGCCCGCCAGCACGCCGAGCGCCAGATAACGACGGTCAGAAGGTTCGATAATGCCGAGCGCCACCGGAATGGAAAACACAATCGTTGGCCCCATCATCGACCCGAGAATTAATCCAGAGTATAGCCACGCTGCTACGTCGCCGCCCGCCAACTCTTTGGCGAGGAAGAAGCCGCCCATATCGCACGCCAGCAGTGTTCCGGCGAACATTGACGGGTTTGCGCCGAGCATTTCGTAAACCGGGATAATCACCGGTCCGAGTACGTGGGCCAGAACAGGTGCCAGCGCGGTCATACCAACCATCGCCAGGCCCAAAGCGCCCATTGCCATAAAGCCTTCTTCGAACTGACCGCCGGATCCTTCGATACTTTTACCGAACTTACCGAGGAAACGAGCAGAACCGCCGAACTGCGACAGGATCCTGTCTACGGCAGCTATCAGCATAAAGAACATCATGATGTACATGATGATTTCGTTAATTCCCATCGCCTTTACTCCCTGTTAGTTGTTATTTATTGGCGGATGCGGCGTGAACGTCTTATCCGCCCTACATGTGCAATCCCGAAGGCCGGATAAGACGCGGCAAGCGTCGCATCCGGCATTTATTGCGCCGCTGCGTACAGACCGACAATCTGCTCCAGGCTGGCGGTACGCGGGTTACTGCGCAGACAAACATCTTCCAGCGCGGCCTGCGCCCATGCACCGTAATGCGCAGATGTCGCACCAATATCGCCCAGTCGTTTACCAATCCCGACTTCCGCAATCAGCTCACTTACCGCGTTAATAGCGTCACGATCGTCGGATTTTTTAGTTCTCAGCGCCCGGCCAATCTGACTAAACCGATCACGACAAACCATCCGGTTAAATTCCATCACCGTTGGCAGCAACATAGCGTTCGCCAGACCGTGCGGAATATGCAGCGCCGCCCCTGGCTGATGCGCCATCGCGTGGCACAACCCAAGTCCGGCACTGGAAAACGCCATTCCCGCCATACATGAAGCCAGCAACATGCTCTCGCGGGCGGCAAGGTCGTGACCGTAGCCCACCGCTTTCGGCAGCGATTTGCCAATCATCGCAATGGCACCAATCGCCAGACTGTCGGTAAACGGTGTGGCGTTCAGCGCGCTGTACGCTTCAATGGCATGGGTTAACGCATCAATGCCAGTCATCGCCGTGACATGCGACGGCACACCTTCGGTCAATGCGGCGTCGAGGATCGCCACATCCGGCATCAGCGAGGCATGGGCTAACACCTGTTTGCGCCCGCTTACCGCATCGATAATCACCGTCACGTTAGTCGTTTCAGAGCCGGTTCCGGCGGTCGTTGGAATGGCAATCAACGGCAGGCGCGGTTGCAGAACGCTGGTTTCTGACATTTCTGCCAGCGTGCTATCCGGGTTCGTCACCAGCAACGCCACGGCTTTCGCCGCATCCAGCACCGAGCCGCCGCCAAACGCGATCACCCCGTCACAACCTGATTCACGCAACTGCGCCACGGCTGCACACACGTCGGTGATGCATGGTTCGCCCACCGGACATGGCCAGAGCGTCATGGCGATACCTTTAACGGCCAGGCTACGCGTCAGCCCGGCGGTCATCCCGGTCTGATGCAAAAAGCTGTCTGCCATCACGAACAGATGTTTCAGCCCACGCGTTTGCGCTTGCTGCCCACAACTGCTCACCGCGCCCGGACCGCAAAGCGTCACCGGTGGAACGCTAAATGTTTTTACCCGTTGCAGATTCAGGGTATCGAACGCCTGAAAGAGCGCGGTCTGCAATTCATTTTGCATATAGCCCCTCCGCTTTCTCTCGCCCGCTACTGGCGATCGCCAGCGGGGTCATAAACAAACTGTGCTGCGGTAAATGCACCTGTAACGCCGGGAATTGTTTGCGAAACAGTTCCGCCACGCCCGGTTGCATACAAGAGCCGCCCGCCAGCCATAAATCCGTAATGCCCTGCCCTTCAATATGCCGGGCGACGATGTCCGCCATTTTTTCGTACACCGGTTTCACCGCGGGCCAAATCTCTTCACCGTGACCGCGCTTGTACTGCTCTGCCTCTTCCAGCGAAATACGACGATTTCCGGCGAGAGTCAGAGAGATGTGATGTCCGCCGGTCGCTTCATCCGCCGAGTACGTCACCTTGCCCTTTTTCACGATGGCAATACCAGTAGTGCCACCGCCGATATCCACTACACCGGCGTTGTCCAGTTGCAGCAGATCCGCAACTGCGGTTGGCTCATCCAGTACATGGCTCACTTCCAGTCCGGCAGATTCCAGCACGTTGATGGAAATACGCGGGTCCGTACCTGGAGGAAAAGAGGTCGCCGCATGGCTAAAACGGCGACCGAATTGCTGCTCGAGGGTGTCGAGATGGCGACGAACAATGGTGACCGCACCGAAGAAATCCCAGACGATGCCGTCGCGGACCACATCGGCCCAGTCGAGGCATACCGCCACCGGCAGACCGTCGCGGTCGACAACCATCGACACCACATCGCAGGTGCCCAGATCCACCCCCAGCCACAGCGGAGATTCCGTCGCGGCGGGCGTCTGGTTACACAGCGTTGCCGCCGTTTGCAGACGTGGGGTGAGCCATTGTTCATCGTGCGCCATCGGTTACTCCTTAAACAATGCGAAACGCATCGACTAATACACAGCGACGCAGACGGACAAACGTCCGCGCGCTGGTTACCCCTTCACCGGTTGGCGTGGTGATGGTCATGGTGGTCCAGCCTTCCCCGCCCAGCCCCAGCCCGGCAATGCACGGTCCGTTCTTAACGAAAATGCTGGTATCAATGGCATTCGCCATCTGGTTCATGTTCTCGATATTGCGCGAGTGCATTGCCGCCGTGTGGTGGCAACCGCCTTCCAGTTTCACCGCCAGCGCAATGGCATCCGCCACGTTGGCGACGCGCACGACGGGCAGCACCAGCATCATCAGTTCAGTCACAGCAAACGGATGTTCTGCGGTGGTTTCTACAAACAGCAGTCGCGTTTGTTCCGGAACTTTAAGGCCGATTGCCGCCGCGATTTTCGCCGCATCGCGACCAACCCAGTCACGGCTGACGGTGCCTTTTCCGCGCTCGTCGATATTTTTCAGCAACACCGGTTGCAGCTGCTGCGCCTGCTCTGCGGTCAGTTTCACCGCGTGCTGGCCTTCCATCAGACGCATCAGTTCATCGGCTACGCTATCCACAACAATCAGTACCTTTTCGTCGGCACAAATGATGTTGTTATCGAAAGACGCGCCTTTGACGATGGACTGAGCAGCACGGGCGAGGTCGGCGGTTTCATCCACCACTACCGGCGGGTTGCCAGCGCCTGCGGCAATCAGACGTTTATTGGTGTGTTTACGCGCCGCTTCTACTACCGCTTCGCCGCCGGTCACCACCAGCAGGCCGATGCCCGGAAACTTGAACAAACGTTGAGCGGTTTCGATATCCGGATTTGCCACAGTAACCAGTAAGTTTTCCGGCCCGCCTGCGGCAACAATCGCCTGGTTGAGCAGCGTGATCGCCCGCTGGGAGACTTTTTTCGCCGCCGGATGCGGGGCAAAAATGACGCTGTTGCCCGCGGCAATCAGGCTGATGGCGTTGTTAATTACGGTTGCCGCCGGGTTAGTGGAAGGCGTCACCGAAGCCACTACGCCCCAGGGCGCGTTTTCAATTAAAGTCAGGCCGTTGTCACCGGTCAGCACTTGCGGAGAGAGGCACTCAACGCCTGGTGTGCCGCGCGCCTGAGCGACGTTTTTGGCAAATTTATCTTCAACGCGCCCCATGCCGGTTTCACTGACGGCAAGTTCCGCTAAATCTCTGGCGTGTTTTTCGCCTGCTTCACGAATGGCAGCAATGGCTAACTGGCGCATTGCCACGCTTTTTAACCCTTGCTGGGCGACTTTGGCTGCCGCAACGGCGTCATCCAGGGACGCGAAAACGCCCATCTCATGAACGGCGGCGGGCGGCGTGTCACTGCTTTGCATTTTCAGCAGTACCGCTTTCACCACCTGTTCAATATCCTGTTGATTCATGATGTTCTGCCTTATTTGTGGAAAATGACCTGACCGCCAGACACCACCTCATCGACGATGCCAATCACGCACAGATCGACCGGTGACGTTTCGCTTTTATGCGCCTGGCGGGCGGAACTGCCACTCACCAGCAACACCCACTCCCCGGTTCCCGCGCCAATATTGTCGATGGCGACGGCGCATTGCCCGTCAGGATTACCTTGTGGATCAATCATTTCCACCATCAGCAATTTGTCATGCGCCAGTCCGTGATGGCGTACGGTACAAACAATTTGTCCAGTGACGACTGCCAGTTTCATACCCGCCTCCGTGGCGTATTTCAGGTAAAAGCTCCCCCTACCCTCCGCAGAAGGTAAAATGATAAAGGAGAGAGCGTGACGCCCGAATCGACGTCACACAGGGTGATTACAGGTTGCTGCTATCGCCTTTCAGGCCGATCGGGAACACTTCTTCCAGGTCGCCGTGCGGACGCGGGATAACGTGTACAGATACCAGCTCGCCGATACGCTGTGCCGCTGCGGCACCTGCATCGGTCGCGGCTTTACAGGCTGCAACATCACCACGAACCATGGCAGTACACAGGCCGCCGCCAATCTGCTTAACACCAACCAGCTTGACGCGCGCAGCTTTAACCATCGCGTCAGAAGCCTCAATCAGTGCAACCAGGCCCCGGGTTTCGATCATTCCTAATGCTTCCATTGTGCTTTCCTCTTTATCAGGGTCCAGAACGGGACCGTTCATTCAACCAGTGTTTGTAAACTGCTTTCGCGGTTCACTTCTGTCTGACGCGGCACAGCTGCCACCAGCGCCAGCTCGATAATTTCCTGCACGCTACAACCACGAGAGAGATCGTGCATCGGCGCGGCAAGTCCTTGTATCAATGGCCCGACGGCACGATATCCGCCGAGTCGTTGTGCGATTTTGTAGCCAATATTTCCGGCTTCCAGCGACGGAAAAACCATCACATTGGCCTTGCCCTGTAGCGGGCTGGCAGGCGCTTTTTGCGCCGCCACTTCCGGCACGAAGGCGGCGTCAAACTGCAACTCGCCATCGACTACCAGCTTTGGTGCGCGCTCACGGACGATTTCTGTCGCCTGCTGGACGTTGGCAACGCAGGGGTGACGGGCACTACCATTGCTGGAAAACGACAGCATCGCCACGCGCGGTTCTTCTCCGGTGATGGCCTGCCAGGTTTCGGCGCTGGCAAGCGCGATATCCGCCAACTGCGCCGCCGTCGGCTGTGGCACCACGCTGCAATCGGCAAAACCCAACGCCGGACCGCTGTACTGTGGCAGCATCAGGAAAATGGATGAGAGCGTTTTACAGCCTGGCTGCAAGCCGATAATGCGTAATCCGGCACGCAGCACATTCGCCGTGGAAGAGAGGTTGCCCGCGATACAGACATCCGCTTTACCGGCGCTGACCATTGCTGCGGCGAACATCAGCGGGTCGGTAAGTTTTTCCAGCGCATCCGGCGGCGTTTTTTCGCCCGCGCGGGCCAGCCAGCGATGAGCAAATTCTTCCCGCATTGCGAGGTTGCCATGCGGATCAATCACCTGTAGCCCGTCCATCGCCACGCCATGACTGAGCGCAAACTGACGAAGTTCAAACGGATTGGCGACCAGAATGGGCGTTGCCAGACCTTGTTGATGTAAATATTGCGCAGCTTTCAGCACACGTTGATCTAACGCATCCGGAAAAACTACTCTGGCGGGCGCTCGCAACGCCAGTTCACGACAACGTTCAATAATCATTGCGTTTCCCCCAGTCGTTGTTGGATCTGCTTCACCGTTAGCGGCTGCTTCGTTACGCTCAGGATCATCATCACGTAGACCGTGCTGGAAAGGCGGTTCAGCGCCTGCAAAATGTCCGGGCGTAATACTTCAAAGCTGCGGGTGATAAAGACCTGCGCCGCTACGGTTTCGGTTTCCCGCACTTTGGTGCGTAGCAGATTTAGCAACGCCGCATCGCGCCCGTGGCTGGCTTCCGGCACCAGATGATCGTGGTCGAGATAACGCAGCGGCTGGTGAGAAAGCCGATGCAGATCTTCGTCAGAAAGCCCGACAATCGCTTGGCAGGCCAGCGGTTCCCCCAGCGCATCGGCACGCATAATGTTGCCAAGACGCGAACGGATATCCGCCAGCCACGGCTGCCACGGTTCCGCCAGTTTAATTTGCAGCCACACTGCCAGCGCAATGGTGCTGTCGAGAACAGCGCGAAAAGCCAGGCGCGGATCGCTTTTGGCAACCATTTTTTCCGCCGACAGGTGAGTCAGCGTGTCCGGCTTTTTCGCCACCGGCTGGCGGCACAGTTCGCAGCACGCCTGCGGATGTTCATCACTACTGGTCAGCCCGTGAACGGGCTGCGGCTGCTGCTGTTCATCGTCAACAAACAGGCGGCCCTGCTCGTCAATAAACTTGATGCGCAGATGGCGGCTTTCCAGTAACTCCCGGGCAGAGGGCGTCAGGCGACTGTCCGCAGGGAGATGGATCTCTGCGCCTTCGCTAAGCGTATGATTCGCTCTTAGCCATGCTTCGGTGATGAAATCTTTCATAGGGATTGCCAGTTAGCCGGCCAGGCGACATACAGGAATTTCACACTGGATGTCGTACCAAATTCGATGCTGGAGCCTTTCGGGATAAACATCACATCGCCTGCTTTGGCGATCATGGTTTCGCCTTCGTGGCGAACGTGCAGTTCCCCTTCCAGTACCATATCGATTTCGTCATAGTTGAGAGTCCACGGGAAGAAGGCGTTCTCCCACTGCATAAAACCGGCGGCCATGCTGCTGCCGTCGTCTCCGGTGACCAGATCCGTTAATCCGACGCAGTGTGGCTGTGCGCCGTCGAAACGACCAAACTTGACGCTGCTGCCATCAATCACTTTGATGCCGCCTTTGCCGGTCACCGATTTGAAGCTCGGCTGCATTGCACCCTGCTCCAGTGACTGTTTTTCCTTCATCACTTTTTCCATCAGCTGCGCGACCAGGCTTTCGGTAAACTGGCCTTCCGGTAGCTGGGCGATGATGGTTTCGCGGATGCGCTGGCTTTCGGTTTTATCGGCTGGCACGCTGGCGGGAACGGACGTCGTTACCGCAGTCGATTCATCACATTCGGTGATGGTAAAACCCAACAGATCAGCCACTTCACGAGCTTCCGGGGTAATAATGCTGGCGCGCAGAACCACGGACATTGCCAGTTCGCCGCGCGCGTGTGCTTCACGAATATCATTCGCTGTGATGAGTTTTTTCACCTGCTTCCTCCTGTTTGGTGAGAGATGCCAGATAATCCACCAGTTGCTGCACGCTTTGCGGGTCGTGGCTGTTTAGCTCGAAAATCGGCTCTTCGAAGCCCGTCTCAAGCAATAACTTTCGCGTTGCGGCGACGTCAGCATCTGGCATGTCCGTTTTACTGATGACGGCGATTTGCCGTTTGCTGACGCCAATATCCAGCAACCCGGCAGGCAACCGACTTTCCGGGTCATTCGCGCCGTGGACATAGATCAGCATGTCCACATCCTGTAGCGTGGTAATTAAGGCGTGATACCAGCGGGGATGGCTAAAATATTCACCCGGCGTATCAATATCGCCCTTATCATTAAATTCCACGGCCTGTGTTTTTCTTGCGAGGGTATAATTCCCCTGCAACGCATTAAATAACGTTGTTTTTCCTGCCCCGACGGTACCCACAAACGCAATTCGTTTCATGAATGCCTCGTATTAACTTTTGGTCATTTCACAAAGCGTATAATTTAATAAGCGTCCTAAACCACTGACGGTTTGTGATAACGCTTCTTCTACTGCGCCCACCGAGCCATAAATCACCAGCGCGCCGCTAAAACGGTCGAGAAAACCGATATGCACATCGGCGGCTTTCAACGCTAAATCACCGGCGATCATCGCCGTTTCTCCGGGAGTTAGCGTCATAATGCCAATTGCGCCCGCATCCGGAACGCCGATTTTCTTCGCCAGTTCCTCGCCGGGATGCGCGATGAGATGCGCCAGTGTGACCTGTTTACCGGGCACAAATTCCTGAATGATGCGTTCTTTATCCATGAGTCGCCGCCTGTGAAAAACTTTCGTGTATCGTGACAATTTTTCGTCAGAGTAAATAACAAAATTCGGCAAGCGCGTTTAAAAGGTGAGGTAGATCACGAACAATGGGGAAAATACTTTATGCAAAGAAAATCACATACATCACATGAATACAAACAGGAGTCGATAAGTTTTATTTATCATATGTTACCCACCCCATTTTTAATGGTTCTTCGCATAACCCTATGTAGCATTTATAATAATTATCAGAATACATATCCCATGAACTGTTGTATTCTGAAAATATTATTATACTCACCCCATTTAAGGTACAACATAAACGATGAGTTTATTCAGGGCATAAAAGAAATGGATGGATACCTGTAATGAAAATTCACTACCTTGTCACCACTCTCGAAACGGGAGGCGCTGAATTTGCGATTCCTGATATTGTGACTACTCTACAAGATCTTGGTCATGAGGTGAAAATTTATGTATGTGAACCCCGAGATATGGGCGCGGCACCGCGTCTGAAAGCGGCCGGTTTATCCTGGTGTTTATTATCAAATCGGCGGCGTTCTGTTCCAGTGCTTGTCGGTGCTTATCTGGCAAAAATCATTTACGACAAACCCGATCTCATCTGGACTTCGTTAAGTTGGGGGACGCGTATTGGACAATGGGGCGGCCGACTTATGGGCATTCCGGTTATCAGTTTTAAACATAGCGCCAGCGTAAAACCAGCAACCTGGCGTATGCGCAGCATGTCACGTTTATGGATTGGCGATTCTGCAACCGTAACTCAATACCTGCATGAAACCATGCGGATCCCGAAGCAACAAGTGATGTGCTGGCCTTTTTTTCAGGCTAATCCGCAAGCTGCTCAAGCGAAAAAGTGGGACGGGGTATCAGTTTTACAATTAGGCACCGTTGGTCGCCTGCATGAAGTTAAAAATTACGCAGGATTAATTACTGCACTCGCTTCGTTTGTCGATAAAAACCCGCAATTGCGCTCGCGAATCCGACTAACCCTTCTCGGTGAGGGAGCCGAACAAGAGGTTTTGAAAAAGACCATAACACAACACGCCATGGAGGATGTAGTTTGTTTAGCGGGGTTTTCTGCGGATATCGAAAATTTTCTTGCCGGATTACATGTCTATATCCAAACTTCCCGCTACGAAGGGATGTGCCTCGCCGCACACGAAGCCATGAATGCAGGGCTTGCGATCATTACGACCCCTGTAGGTGAACTTAAAGAATCGGTAATTGATGGTCATACCGGCTATATACTTAATGGCGAACTAACTCCAGCACTGGAGGAAGTACTTAACCGTATTTTCAATGAACCCACAGAATTACAACACTATGGGCAAAATGCGCGTCAGTATGTATTACAGAAATTCAGCCATGAAAATTTTGTCCAGTCTGCAATCAACATTGTTAATAGACTTATTCACTGAATAAGGCAGTAAAAAGGCATTTTTTGGTACTGCCTTTTCACCGAATACTATGGTTATCGTACTTGTCGTGGCGATGGGAAAAGTCGTTACAGTTTTCATTCCCTTGCATAGCCGTGACGCCCCCTTTTCACACACAAAGAAAATGGTGGATGTTTTATACTCCTCCACCACCAAAGGCAGTCAAGATGGATAAGTTAATGCTCGCCCATGCCCCCAATTTATGGGCCATGGAAAAACGTCTTGCAAACAGCTGTGTACGGGAATAATAGCAGTGCGGGTATGAGCAAGACATTATTTTATCATGACGGGCAAAATTGCAGCCGGACCTAGGGCGGTGCATTGCAGATGCTGAAACTGGACCCGCTATGTTTATTATCTCCAGAATTTAATGCGTCTGGAAGTACCTACAACTGCTGCGCCTTTTATTGATGGCATGCATACGCTTTCTGGTGTTGGCGACGTTACATTCATGATGCCTGGCTACAACTTAAGGGCTCGCCTCAGCAATTCTGAGTGGATGTACAGCGGCGTATACAGAAGTGGGTCAGCAAAACCGCTTACCCCGAATAAACAGGGTAAGCGTGATTTAAAGGAATGAATTACAGCGGTTGGGTTTGCGCTTCTACCACGGCCAGCGCCACCATGTTGACGATACGACGTACCGATGCGATCGGCGTTAACACGTGAACCGGTTTCGCCACGCCCATCAGCACCGGACCGACTGTCACACCTTCCGAGCTGGAAACGCGCAGTAAGTTGTAACTAATGCGGGCAGCTTCCATGTTCGGCATCACCAGAATATTAGCGGAACCTTTCAAAGGGCTGTCCGGCATACGGTCGTTGCGAATCGCTTCCACCAGCGCTGCATCGCCGTGCATTTCACCATCAATCATCAGTTCTGGCGCACGTTCCCTGACCAGTTCCAGCGCCTGACGCATTTTGCTCGACGACGGGCAGTCAGAAGAACCAAAGTTGGAGTGCGACAACAGAGCCACACGCGGTTCAATACCAAAACGACGAACAGTTTCTGCCGCCATCAAGGTGATCTCCGCCAGCTCTTCTGCATCAGGCTCATCATTGACGTAGGTATCGGCAATAAAGGTGTTACCACTCGGCAACAGCAGCGCGTTCATGGCACCTGCGGTGTGAACGCCATCGCGATAACCAAAGACATTTTTCACCACGCTAAAGTGTTCATGATAATCGCCCACCGTACCGCAAATCATTGCATCGGCTTCGCCACGCTGAACCATGATCGCGCCGATCACTGTCGGGTTACTGATCAGCGCACGCTGCGCCTGCTCCTGAGTGACACCGCGACGCTTCATGATCTGGAAGTATTCGGTCCAGTACTCTTTAAAGCGCGGATCGGATTCGTTATTGACGATCTCAAAATCAACACCCGCTTTGATCTGCAAGCCCAGTTTCTGAATGCGCATTTCGATCACGTTCGGACGACCAATAAGGATCGGTTTCGCCAGTCCCAGCGTTACCAGTTCCTGAGTGGCATGCAGAACGCGCGCCTCTTCCCCTTCCGGCAGAACGACGCGCTTCGGCGCTTTGCGAGCCTGGGAGAAAATCGGCTTCATAAACAGGTTGGTTTTGTAAACGAACTCCGTCAGCTTGTCGATGTAGACGTCGAAATCAGCAATCGGACGCGTCGCCACGCCCGACTCCATCGCGGCTTTAGCGACCGCAGGAGCGATCTTAACGATCAAGCGCGGATCAAACGGTTTTGGAATGATGTATTCCGGACCAAAGCTCAGATCCTGATCGCCATAAGCTGAAGCCACCACTTCACTCTGTTCCGCATGGGCCAGTTCTGCAATCGCGTGTACCGCCGCCAGTTTCATCTCTTCGTTGATGGCGGTTGCGCCAACGTCCAGCGCGCCACGGAAGATGAACGGGAAGCAAAGCACGTTATTAACCTGGTTCGGGTAGTCGGAACGGCCGGTACAGATGATGGCATCCGGACGCACTTCTTTCGCCAGCGGCGGCAGAATTTCTGGTTCCGGGTTCGCAAGCGCCAGGATCATCGGCGCACGAGCCATTTTCTTCACCATTTCCTGGGTCAGCACTTTCGGGCCGGAACAACCCAGGAAAATATCCGCGCCTTCAATCACATCATCGAGGGTACGTTTGCCGTCATCCACTACCGCATATGCGGCTTTGGTTTCCGCCATGTTTGGCTCACGGCCCTGATAGATAACGCCTTTTGAATCGCAAACCACGATGTTATGTTTTTGCAGCCCCAGCGCCACCAGCAGGTTCATACAGGCGATTGCTGCGGCACCCGCGCCAGAAACCACCATCCGCACGTCGGAGATGTTTTTCTCCACCACGCGCAAGCCGTTGAGGATGGCGGCAGTGCTGATAATTGCCGTGCCGTGCTGATCGTCGTGGAATACCGGAATATTCATCCGCTCGCGCAGTTTCTGTTCAATATAGAAACATTCTGGCGCTTTAATGTCTTCGAGGTTGATGCCGCCGAAGGTCGGTTCGAGCGCAGCGACGACTTCAATAAATTTGTCCGGGTCGAGTTCATCAACTTCAATGTCAAATACATCAATCCCGGCGAATTTCTTAAACAGAACACCCTTGCCTTCCATCACCGGTTTGCCTGCCAGCGCGCCAATGTTGCCTAACCCCAGCACTGCCGTACCGTTAGAGATCACCGCTACCAGGTTACCGCGCGCGGTATATTTGTAGGCTTTTAACGGGTCTTTTTCGATTTCAAGACAAGGTGCGGCAACGCCTGGTGAGTAGGCCAGCGCCAGATCGCGCTGCGTTGCCAGAGGCTTGGTTGGAGAAACCTGGATTTTCCCTGGAACTGGAAATTCATGGAAATCAAGTGCACTTTGTTTTAACTGGTCATCCATTTGGTTGTTCCTTTCACGTAACGTTCACAAATAAAGTGTGTGGGCAACAGCCCCTGCCCACAACGTGGCGCACATTATTACCTTGCCGGAGTCTACAGACTTTGAGCAAGTCCAAACTCTCACCATTAATATAATGTTTTGGTAATAATCCTATAACACTGATGTTACCTGCTTAATCCAGCAATACCATGCCTGTCTGCTATGCTTTTTTGATGCGTTTAGCGAAATTTCTCAGAAGTGTGAATTAACGCACTCATCTAACACTTTACTTTTCAAGGAGTATTTCCTATGAACGAGTTAGACGGCATCAAACAGTTCACCACTGTCGTGGCAGACAGCGGCGATATTGAGTCCATTCGCCATTATCATCCCCAGGATGCCACCACCAATCCTTCGCTGTTACTCAAGGCTGCCGGATTATCACAATATGAGCATTTAATAGACGATGCTATCGCCTGGGGTAAAAAAAATGGCAAGACCCAGGAACAACAGGTGGTCGCTGCATGTGACAAACTGGCGGTCAATTTCGGTACTGAAATTCTCAAAATCGTACCCGGTCGCGTGTCAACAGAAGTTGATGCTCGCCTCTCTTTTGATAAAGAAAAAAGTATTGAGAAGGCGCGCCATTTGGTGGACTTGTATCAGCAACAAGGCGTTGAGAAATCACGTATTCTGATCAAGCTGGCTTCAACCTGGGAAGGAATTCGCGCGGCAGAAGAACTGGAAAAAGAAGGTATTAACTGCAACCTGACGCTACTGTTTTCTTTTGCTCAGGCGCGGGCCTGTGCAGAAGCAGGCGTTTTTCTGATTTCGCCGTTTGTCGGGCGTATTTATGACTGGTATCAGGCGCGTAAGCCGATGGACCCGTATGTGGTGGAAGAAGATCCAGGCGTTAAATCAGTACGCAATATCTACGACTACTATAAGCAACACCACTATGAAACCATTGTGATGGGCGCGAGTTTCCGTCGCACCGAACAAATCCTCGCCTTAACCGGCTGCGATCGACTGACTATCGCACCGAATTTGCTAAAGGAGCTGCAGGAAAAAGTTTCGCCAGTGGTACGTAAATTAATCCCACCTTCTCAGACGTTCCCACGCCCAGCTCCCATGAGCGAAGCGGAGTTCCGTTGGGAGCACAATCAGGATGCAATGGCGGTAGAAAAACTGTCTGAAGGCATTCGTCTGTTCGCCGTTGATCAACGCAAACTGGAAGATCTTCTTGCCGCCAAACTATAAACCAGCCACGGAGTGTTATATGTCCCGAAAAGACCTTGCCAATGCGATTCGCGCACTCAGTATGGATGCGGTACAAAAAGCCAATTCTGGTCATCCCGGCGCGCCGATGGGCATGGCTGATATTGCCGAAGTGCTGTGGAACGATTTTCTTAAACATAATCCTACCGACCCAACCTGGTATGATCGCGACCGCTTTATTCTTTCCAACGGTCACGCGTCGATGCTGCTCTACAGTTTGCTGCATCTGACCGGTTACGACCTGCCGCTGGAAGAACTGAAGAACTTCCGTCAGTTGCATTCGAAAACCCCTGGTCACCCGGAAATCGGCTATACGCCTGGTGTTGAAACCACCACCGGTCCACTTGGACAAGGTTTGGCGAACGCCGTCGGGCTGGCGATAGCAGAGCGTACGCTGGCGGCGCAGTTTAACCAGCCAGATCATGAAATTGTCGATCACTTCACCTATGTGTTTATGGGCGACGGCTGCCTGATGGAAGGTATTTCCCACGAAGTCTGTTCGCTGGCGGGCACGCTGGGACTGGGCAAGCTGATTGGTTTTTACGATCACAACGGTATTTCCATCGACGGTGAAACCGAAGGCTGGTTTACCGACGATACAGCAAAACGTTTTGAAGCCTATCACTGGCATGTGATCCACGAGATCGACGGTCACGATCCGCAGGCGGTGAAGGAAGCGATCCTTGAAGCGCAAAGCGTGAAAGATAAGCCGTCGCTGATTATCTGCCGTACGGTGATTGGCTTTGGTTCGCCGAATAAAGCAGGTAAGGAAGAGGCGCACGGCGCACCACTGGGGGAAGAAGAAGTGGCGCTGGCACGGCAAAAACTGGGCTGGCACCATCCGCCATTTGAGATCCCTAAAGAGATTTATCACGCCTGGGATGCCCGCGAAAAAGGCGAAAAAGCGCAGCAGAGCTGGAATGAGAAGTTTGCCGCCTATAAAAAGGCTCATCCGCAACTGGCAGAAGAGTTTACCCGTCGGATGAGCAGTGGTTTACCGAAGGACTGGGAGAAAACGACTCAGAAATATATCAATGAGTTGCAGGCGAATCCGGCGAAAATCGCTACCCGTAAGGCTTCGCAAAATACGCTTAACGCTTACGGGCCTATGCTACCGGAGCTGCTCGGCGGTTCGGCGGATCTGGCTCCCAGCAACCTGACCATCTGGAAAGGTTCTGTTTCGCTGAAGGAAGATCCGGCGGGCAACTACATTCACTACGGGGTGCGTGAATTTGGCATGACCGCTATCGCCAACGGCATTGCGCACCACGGCGGCTTTGTGCCGTATACCGCGACGTTCCTGATGTTTGTTGAATACGCCCGTAACGCCGCGCGGATGGCGGCACTGATGAAAGCGCGGCAGATTATGGTTTATACCCACGACTCAATTGGCCTGGGCGAAGATGGTCCTACGCACCAGGCTGTTGAGCAACTGGCCAGTCTGCGCTTAACGCCAAATTTCAGCACCTGGCGACCGTGCGATCAGGTGGAAGCAGCGGTGGGCTGGAAGCTGACGGTTGAGCGCCACAACGGACCGACGGCACTGATCCTCTCCAGGCAGAATCTGGCCCAGGTGGAACGTACGCCGGATCAGGTTAAAGAGATTGCTCGTGGTGGTTATGTGTTGAAAGACAGCGGCGGTAAGCCAGATATTATTTTGATTGCCACCGGTTCAGAGATGGAAATCACCCTGCAAGCGGCAGAGAAATTAGCGGGAGAAGGTCGCAATGTACGCGTAGTTTCCCTGCCCTCGACCGATATTTTCGACGCCCAGGATGAGGAATATCGGGAGTCGGTGTTGCCTTCTAACGTTGCGGCTCGCGTAGCGGTGGAAGCAGGCATCGCCGATTACTGGTACAAGTATGTTGGTCTGAAAGGGGCAATTGTCGGGATGACGGGTTACGGGGAATCTGCTCCGGCGGATAAGCTGTTCCCGTTCTTTGGCTTTACCGCCGAGAATATTGTGGCAAAAGCGCATAAGGTGCTGGGAGTGAAAGGTGCCTGATGGTGATCGCCGGATGCTGTATGTTCCCCTAACCCTAACCCTCTCCCCAGAGGGGCGAGGAGACAGTCTGTGCGCTTTTTAGGGGCGCATCTGGGATTTTGTTTAACGGGTGATCCACAACGTGGGCCAGGCGTCTGGCCCATGCCAGTTATCGCAGGTGGGTTCTGCGGCGTAACGCACCAGGCGAAAACGCTGACCGTCAAAGCGCCAGCGCGCCTGAATGCCACAATCGCTTAATCCGCGCCCTTTCGCTAAGGTCACCAGTTCACGCGATTTCTCATCAAATGTTGCGTTCATCAGTTCCAGTTCATTCGTCTCCTGACCGTTGTTGAACGGCAAACGCAACCGAACCGGGCGCGAGGCTAGCGGCTTTTTACGCGACACAATCCATGCCAAATCAATGGTGTTATAGGCCCCTGCCTCACAGCTAATCATCATCAGTGCTTTATCATCGGTCAGCGCAGTGACATTCACCTCACGACGTAACGGATCAAGCGAGCAGCGCAGACCATTCATCCGCCAGTTTCCATAATCCAGCAAATCGTTGCGTTCTTCGAGTGAGAGTGGCGTCGGCGTTGGGTTAACCACCGCGACCTCTTTCAGCGCAGGCGCGGGCGGTACGCTGAGCGGCGGTTCGTCCCCTTTCTTTATCCACGCGGTTTCACTGCCAACGCGCTTTTGCTGAGCATCAATAAACAACAACGCCGCTTTTAAGCCATTCAGAGAAATGGTCTGATTGCCATCGCGTAAGGTGATTGCCTTCCCTTCCTGAATCAGCTGCAAAAACGCGGTGATGGTTGCCGTATCATCGGTTACTAGTAACCATGGTGAAATCCGCCACTTGTCACCACTTAACGCCAACGGCTCACCATCTAACAGCAGCCGTGGCGCTATCTCCCCTTCAGACGCATCCGGCGACTTCAACCCGCCGCGCTCAATACGTAAAACGGCATCGGTATGCGCCCCGGCGCTGCGGCTCAGGGTCATCACCAGTCCGTTATGATCGCCCGTATTACGTGCCACGCAGAAGTTTTGGTTATTACAGGTGACCTGCCAGTCGGAAAACGCCCGTTGCGCTGGTGCCGCCCACACCAAAGACGTCGGCAACAAAGCGAAAAAAAAGAGAAGGAAAATGCGATAGCGCATGGACGGTACGACCCCAGAAGTTCAAACAAACAGCACAAGTCGTATCTTCGTTGCGCAGGTAGCGCGGCTCAATCGGATTTGTCGGATTGAGCCAATAATAAACAACGAAATATTATTGTTATTTTTCAGTCCATTAAATGTGACGTTTGCAAATAGTTAAGCAATAACACCGTCTTACCGTCACGTATCTCGCCGGTTTTAATCATCTCCAGCGCCTGGCTGAACGGCAGCTCAAGCACTTCAATATCTTCATCTTCGACACCACCACCGGCGTTAGCGCGCTGGCTGTCACTGTATTCGGCGATAAAAAAGTGGATTAGCTCAGTCACACCGCCAGGCGACATATACAGTTCAAATAATTTGCGCACTTCGCCAACTTCATAGCCCGTCTCTTCAATCGCTTCTTTGCGAATGCACACTTCCGGTTCGTCGTTATCCAGCAGCCCGGCGCAGGTTTCAATCAGTTGCCCGCTTTCATTGCCATTAACCCAGGTAGCGACGCGGAACTGACGAATCAGAACCACGGTCTTTTTCTTCGCGTTGTACAGGAGGATCGTCGCACCATTACCGCGATCGTAAACTTCACGTTTATGGCGGATAACTTCGCCATCTTTCCGCGTGAGATCGTAGGTAATGTTGTGCAGGGTGAAATAGTTATCGGAGAGAATTTTGTCTTTAATGAGGGTGATTTGTTGCGTCATACCGACTCCACAGCGCGAAATGAACAATTATCTTACGCTGTGAAGTCGGGTTTGTCTGCGCAGGCTATCAGTGAGATTTGACTGATTTTACCCCCAGCCAGTCAATGATCCCCTGTGCCGCATGACGTCCTTCTGCCATTGCGGTAACCACCAGATCCGCACCACGCACGGCGTCACCACCGGCGAAGATTTTCGGATTGGTGGTCTGGTAACGGTACTGGCTTTCCACATCCGCGATGATGCGGCCCCATTTGTCTACCGTTACACCGTGCGACTCCAGCCACGGCATCCCGTGTGGATTGAAGCCAAACGCCATAATCACCGCGTCGGCTGGCATGACAAATTCACTGCCTTCCACCGGCACTGGACGCCGACGCCCCTGGGCATCCGGCTCGCCAAGACTCGTACGCAGGAAACGAATTCCGCAAACGTGACCTTGCTCATTCAGCTCAAGCGCCACCGGCTGGACGTTAAATTCAAAGTTGGCCCCCTCTTCGCGGGCGTTCTTCACCTCTTTCTTCGAGCCTGGCATGTTAGCTTCATCACGACGATAAGCGCAGGTGACGTTACTCGCGCCGTGGCGCAGCGCGGTACGCACACAGTCCATCGCGGTGTCGCCGCCGCCCAGTACCACGACGTTGAGTCCGGCGGTATTGATAAACGGCTCTTCCGGTAGCTCTTCGAGTCCCATCACCTGTTTAGTGTTGGCGATGAGGAACGGCAGGGCGTCATAAACGCCCGGCGCATCTTCATTGGGTAAACCCGCTTTCATGGAACGGTAAGTGCCTACGCCAACGAAGACCGCGTCGTATTGTTCCAAAAGCGAATCCAAAGAGACATCTTTACCCACTTCACAATTGAGTTCGAAGTGAATCCCCATCGCGCTGAAGATTTCCCGACGGCGTGCCAGCAGGGATTTATCCAGTTTGAAAGAAGGAATGCCGAAAGTGAGCAAGCCACCGATTTCTGGATGGCGATCGTACACCGTCACCGCCACGCCATTGCGGGTCAGAACATCCGCACAGGCCAGCCCTGCCGGACCTGCACCGATAATCGCCACCCGCTTGTCCACTTTGGTGACATGACTTAAGTCAGGACGCCAACCTTTCGCCAACGCCTGATCTGAAATGTAGCGTTCAATGTTGCCGATAGTTACTGCGCCGTGCTCATCGCGAATAGTACAGGCACCTTCACACAAACGGTCTTGCGGGCAAACGCGTCCGGTAATTTCCGGCAGGGTGTTGGTCTGGTGAGAAAGCTCGACGGCGGCGTCGATGTTTCCGGCTTTCACCAGTTCAATCCACTGCGGTATATGGTTATGCAGCGGGCAGGTCCATTCACAAACGCTGTGCTCGCCGCACTTAAGGCAGCGCGAGGCTTCCCGTTGTGCCTGATCGGCACGGAATGGCAGATAAATTTCATCAAAACCGGTTTTGCGCGCTTCAATCGCCAGTTTGTCCGGCTCGCCACGCGCGGGCGTTGCCTGCATTTGCTCGACTTTACTCATTACCGGCATTTCTTGTGCCGCGGTACTGGCATGCCACGGTTGATGTTCCTGACGTGCTGTGCGCAAGCGGCGGGATTTCGCTATGCCGGAGAGTGCGGCATCAGTGACCAGTTGCAGCGCGTCTGCCGGGCAATTCTCGACACAGGCAGGACCGTTTTCGCGCCCTGCACAAAGGTCGCATTTATGCGCCGTGGCTTTAACTTTGCCAGCCGCAACGGGTGTCAGGACGATTTGCATCGTACCAAATGGACAGGCCACCACGCAGGATTTACAGCCAATACACTTTTGCTGATTGACCTGAATGCTGTCATCAACGTGGCTGATTGCGCCATTAGGGCAGCTACGGGCGCAGGGCGCATCTTCACAATGGTGACAGGTCACTGCACTACGTTGCTGCTGATGTTTGATAACCGTAATTCGGGGATGAAAATGGCGTTGGCTCAGGACATGTTGCTCGTCATTGTGAGCCATGACACAGGCGATTTCACAAGCATGACAACCCAGACATTGCTGACTGTTGGCCATAATAAAACGATTCATAACGACCTTCTTTTTTGGTTGTAAAAACCTTATTCTTTATATGAGTGTTGTTATTACCCGACTTACAGGGGAATCGGCAATGTTCATGTGCCCAGAATAAGTAACTATTTCGCTATAAACTGTGGCAGATCAAATAATCCCATCACTGACTAAATTGCGTTTCAGCGAACTGGAACATTAATGATTTTTTGTGGAGAAGACGCGTGTGATTGTTAAACGACCCGTCTCGGCCAGTCTGGCCCGGGCCTTTTTTTACATTGTGCTGCTGTCGATTCTTTCCACGGGTATCGCTCTGCTAACGCTGGCGAGCAGTTTACGCGACGCTGAGGCTATCAATATTGCCGGATCGCTGCGTATGCAGAGTTACCGCCTGGGCTACGACTTGCAAAGTGGCAGTCCACAACTCAATGCACATCGCCAGTTATTTCAGCAGGCACTGCATTCACCGGTATTAACCAATCTCAACGTCTGGTATGTGCCAGAGGCAGTAAAAACCCGCTATGCGCATCTGAATGCCAACTGGCTGGAGATGAATAATCGGCTCAGCAAGGGCGATTTGCCGTGGTATCAGGCCAATATTAATAATTATGTTAATCAGATAGACCTGTTCGTGCTGGCTTTACAGCACTACGCTGAACGCAAAATGCTGCTGGTGGTGGCGATTTCCCTGGCTGGCGGCATCGGTATTTTCACGCTGGTCTTTTTTACTTTGCGCCGCATACGCCATCAGGTGGTTGCCCCGCTGAATCAGCTGGTTACCGCCAGTCAGCGTATTGAACACGGGCAGTTCGACTCGCCGCCGCTGGATACCAGCCTGCCGAATGAGCTTGGCCTGCTTGCAAAAACCTTTAACCAGATGTCGAGCGAGCTGCATAAATTGTACCGTTCGCTGGAGGCGTCAGTAGAAGAAAAGACCCGCGATCTCCACGAGGCCAAGCGTCGTCTGGAGGTGTTGTATCAGTGTTCGCAGGCGCTAAACACCAGCCAGATTGATGTGCATTGTTTCCGCCATATTTTGCAGATTGTTCGCGACAATGAAGCGGCTGAATATCTGGAGTTAAATGTCGGTGACAACTGGCGGATTAGCGAAGGGCAGCCAAACCCGGAATTGCCGATGCAGATTTTACCGGTGACAATGCAAGAGACGGTTTACGGCGAACTGCACTGGCAAAATAGTCACGTTTCATCATCAGAACCGCTGCTTAACAGCGTTTCGTCGATGCTGGGACGCGGTTTGTACTTTAATCAGGCGCAGAAGCATTTTCAGCAGTTATTGTTGATGGAAGAACGTGCGACCATCGCCCGCGAATTGCACGACTCGCTGGCTCAGGTACTTTCTTACTTACGTATCCAGTTGACGTTACTGAAGCGTTCGATACCGGAAGATAATGCCACCGCACAAAGTATCATGGCCGATTTTTCCCAGGCGTTGAATGATGCTTATCGGCAGTTACGCGAGCTGTTAACTACTTTCCGCCTGACGCTGCAGCAGGCGGATCTCCCCTCCGCGTTGAGGGAAATGCTGGATACGTTACAAAATCAAACCAGCGCCAAACTGACCCTCGACTGCCGTCTGCCAACCCTGGCGCTGGATGCGCAAATGCAGGTGCATTTGTTGCAAATTATTCGCGAAGCGGTGCTGAATGCGATGAAGCACGCCAACGCCAGCGAAATCGCCGTTAGCTGCGTCACCGCGCCGGATGGCAATCACACAGTCTATATTCGCGACAACGGAATTGGCATCGGTGAACCGAAAGAACCCGAAGGCCATTATGGTCTGAATATCATGCGCGAACGCGCGGAAAGATTGGGTGGGACGCTGACTTTTTCGCAACCTTCCGGCGGCGGCACGTTAGTGAGTATTAGCTTTCGCTCTGCGGAGGGTGAGGAAAGTCAGCTGATGTAATGCCTCTTATTGACCAAAGAATAGTGGCACTTAAGGTTCAGTATAAAAGGGCATGATAATTTACATTAACTCCTTTTTTTCTCCACGATTGGCTCGTACCTTGCCGCTACAGTGAAGCAAGTCAAGCCTACAACGATACGCAGAAACACGAGGTCCTCTTTTAATGGCGAATTTCTTTATTGATCGCCCCATTTTTGCCTGGGTGCTGGCAATCCTGTTGTGTCTGACAGGTACCCTGGCGATTTTTTCATTGCCCGTTGAACAATACCCCGATCTCGCGCCACCGAATGTGCGAGTGACCGCTAACTATCCCGGCGCATCGGCCCAGACGCTGGAAAACACCGTGACCCAGGTTATCGAGCAAAATATGACCGGCCTCGATAATCTCATGTATATGTCGTCTCAGAGCAGTGGCACCGGCCAGGCATCTGTCACGTTAAGTTTTAAAGCAGGCACCGATCCGGACGAAGCCGTGCAGCAAGTACAAAACCAGCTGCAATCAGCCATGCGAAAGTTACCGCAGGCGGTGCAAAATCAGGGCGTGACGGTGCGTAAAACCGGCGATACCAATATTCTGACCATTGCCTTCGTCTCTACCGATGGTTCGATGGATAAACAGGATATTGCCGATTACGTTGCCAGTAATATTCAGGATCCGTTAAGCCGCGTGAATGGCGTCGGGGATATCGATGCCTATGGTTCGCAATATTCCATGCGTATCTGGCTGGACCCGGCGAAACTCAACAGTTTCCAGATGACGGCTAAAGATGTCACTGATGCCATTGAGTCACAGAACGCGCAGATTGCGGTTGGGCAACTTGGTGGTACGCCTTCCGTCGATAAGCAGGCGCTCAACGCCACCATTAACGCCCAGTCACTGCTGCAAACACCAGAACAGTTCCGCGATATCACCTTACGGGTGAATCAGGACGGTTCAGAGGTAAGGCTGGGCGATGTCGCCACCGTCGAAATGGGGGCGGAGAAATACGATTATCTTAGCCGCTTCAATGGTAAGCCAGCCTCCGGGCTGGGGGTAAAACTGGCCTCCGGCGCGAACGAAATGGCGACTGCGCAGCTGGTGCTCAATCGTCTCGACGAGCTGGCGCAGTATTTTCCACACGGACTGGAATACAAGGTGGCGTATGAAACCACCTCGTTTGTTAAAGCCTCCATTGAAGACGTGGTGAAAACGCTGCTGGAAGCTATCGCCCTGGTTTTCCTCGTTATGTATCTGTTCCTGCAAAACTTCCGCGCCACGCTGATACCCACTATCGCCGTGCCGGTGGTGTTGATGGGAACCTTCTCCGTACTTTACGCCTTCGGTTACAGCGTCAACACCTTAACCATGTTCGCGATGGTACTGGCGATCGGTCTGCTGGTGGATGACGCCATCGTGGTGGTGGAAAACGTCGAACGTATTATGAGTGAGGAAGGACTCACTCCTCGCGAAGCCACACGTAAATCGATGGGGCAGATCCAGGGGGCACTGGTCGGGATTGCGATGGTGCTTTCGGCGGTATTTGTACCAATGGCCTTCTTCGGCGGCACCACCGGTGCCATCTATCGCCAGTTCTCTATTACCATTGTTGCGGCGATGGTGCTGTCAGTACTGGTAGCGATGATCCTCACTCCGGCTCTGTGTGCCACACTACTTAAGCCACTGAAAAAAGGTGAGCATCACGGGCAAAAAGGCTTTTTTGCCTGGTTTAACCAGATGTTTAACCGCAACGCCGAACGCTACGAAAAAGGGGTGGCGAAAATTCTCCACCGCAGCCTGCGCTGGATTGTGATTTATGTCCTGCTGCTTGGCGGCATGGTGTTCCTGTTCCTGCGTTTGCCGACGTCGTTCTTGCCACTGGAAGACCGGGGCATGTTTACTACCTCGGTACAGTTGCCCAGCGGTTCAACCCAACAACAGACCCTGAAAGTCGTTGAGCAAATCGAGAAATACTACTTCACCCATGAAAAAGACAACATCATGTCGGTGTTTGCCACTGTTGGTTCTGGCCCTGGGGGTAACGGGCAAAACGTGGCGAGAATGTTTATCCGCCTGAAAGACTGGAGCGAACGCGACAGTAAGACCGGCACCTCGTTTGCCATTATCGAGCGTGCAACGAAGGCGTTTAACAAGATTAAAGAAGCTAGCGTTATCGCCAGCAGCCCGCCAGCAATTAGCGGTCTTGGTAGTTCTGCAGGTTTTGATATGGAGTTGCAGGACCACGCTGGAGCGGGTCACGATGCGCTGATGGCAGCACGAAACCAGTTGCTGGCGCTGGCAGCGGAAAACCCGGAGCTAACCCGTGTGCGCCATAACGGCCTCGACGACAGTCCGCAGTTGCAGATTGATATCGACCAGCGTAAAGCTCAGGCGCTGGGCGTTGCTATCGACGATATTAACGACACACTGCAAACCGCCTGGGGTTCGAGCTATGTGAATGACTTTATGGATCGCGGTCGCGTGAAGAAAGTCTATGTGCAGGCAGCTGCGCCGTATCGCATGCTGCCAGATGACATCAATCTCTGGTATGTCCGAAATAAAGATGGCGGCATGGTGCCCTTCTCTGCTTTCGCGACCTCACGCTGGGAGACAGGCTCGCCGCGTCTGGAACGCTATAACGGTTATTCTGCGGTAGAGATTGTAGGGGAAGCCGCACCGGGGGTCAGTACCGGTACGGCGATGGATATTATGGAATCGTTAGTGAAGCAGCTGCCAAACGGCTTTGGTCTGGAGTGGACGGCGATGTCGTATCAGGAGCGGCTTTCCGGCGCGCAGGCTCCGGCGCTGTACGCTATTTCCTTGCTGGTGGTATTCCTGTGTCTGGCGGCGTTGTATGAAAGCTGGTCGGTGCCGTTCTCGGTAATGCTGGTCGTGCCGCTGGGGGTTATCGGCGCGCTGCTGGCAACCTGGATGCGCGGGCTGGAAAACGACGTTTACTTCCAGGTGGGCCTGTTAACGGTCATTGGTTTATCGGCGAAAAACGCCATCCTGATCGTCGAGTTTGCTAACGAGATGAACCAAAAAGGCCACGACCTGTTTGAAGCGACGCTCCACGCCTGCCGTCAGCGTTTACGCCCGATTCTGATGACTTCGCTGGCATTTATCTTCGGCGTATTGCCAATGGCAACCAGCACGGGTGCCGGTTCCGGTGGTCAGCATGCGGTGGGTACTGGCGTAATGGGCGGGATGATTTCGGCCACTATTCTGGCTATTTACTTCGTGCCGCTGTTCTTTGTGCTGGTGCGCCGCCGCTTCCCGCTGAAGCCGCGCCCGGAATAAGCAATAAAAAAGGCGACATGCTAATGTGTCGCCTTTTTCAATTTTCCGATTAAGAACCTGCTCAGCGGGTTCTTGCTGTTTGTACTTTGTCTCAGGAATTACTTACGAAGCATAACTTCGATAAAGTCTTTCCAGTTCCCCAGTTCACGTTCAATCATAACAACCTCTCTTATAATTATGGGTATTCTACGGAAACAATATACCGTGGTGAAGCTAATTTACTCGATTGCTGCGATGACTACCTCCGGGGGACAAACCTTATGTAAATACTATGGTCCTGCGGTGATAATTTGTATGTGATACACAGCAACATTTCGAGATATTCATACGGCATCTAATACTGATTTAATTCTGGTTAAAATACAGACAGATAACAAGATGAATATTTTTAATGTTTACGTTAAAAATGTTTAATATTATTTAATAGTTGTTAATTTGAATACTTCGATAATGTTATATTTCCTGATAATCATTTGCAGGCAAAATGTTTTCACCCTTAAATGAGTATTTATTCTCATAAATCGAAAAAGGATTCATTATGGTTACACTTTACGGCATCAAAAATTGTGACACCATTAAAAAGGCTCGCCGTTGGCTGGAAGCCAATAACATCGACTATCGTTTTCATGATTACCGCGTCGATGGATTGGACAGCGAATTATTGAACGGTTTTATCAACGAATTAGGCTGGGAAGCGTTACTCAACACCCGTGGTACAACCTGGCGTAAACTGGACGAAACCACCCGCAATAAAATCACCGATGCGGCCTCTGCGGCGACATTAATGACTGAAATGCCTGCAATTATCAAACGTCCATTGCTCTGCGCGCCTGGTAAGCCTATGCTGCTGGGTTTCAGTGAATCCAGTTATCAGCAATTTTTCCATGAGGTGTAGTCTATGTCGTGCCCGGTTATTGAGCTGACACAACAGCTTATTCGCCGCCCTTCCCTGAGTCCTGATGACGCAGGATGCCAGGCTTTGTTGATTGAACGTTTGCAGGCGATCGGTTTTACCGTTGAACGCATGGACTTTGCCGATACGCAGAATTTTTGGGCATGGCGTGGGCAGGGTGAAACGTTAGCCTTTGCCGGGCATACCGACGTGGTGCCGCCTGGCGACGCCGACCGTTGGATCAATCCGCCGTTTGAACCCACCATTCGTGACGGCATGTTATTCGGGCGCGGTGCGGCAGATATGAAAGGCTCGCTGGCGGCGATGGTGGTAGCGGCAGAACGTTTTGTCGCACAACATCCCAACCATACGGGGCGACTGGCATTTCTGATCACCTCTGATGAAGAAGCCAGTGCCCACAACGGTACGGTAAAAGTCGTCGAGGCGTTAATGGCACGTAATGAGCGTCTCGATTACTGCCTGGTCGGCGAACCGTCGAGTATCGAAGTGGTAGGTGATGTGGTGAAAAATGGTCGTCGCGGATCATTAACCTGCAACCTTACTATTCATGGCGTTCAGGGGCATGTTGCCTACCCGCATCTGGCTGACAATCCGGTACATCGCGCAGCACCTTTCCTTAATGAATTAGTGGCTATTGAGTGGGATCAGGGCAATGAATTTTTCCCGGCGACCAGTATGCAGATTGCCAATATTCAGGCGGGAACGGGCAGTAACAACGTTATTCCGGGTGAACTGTTTGTGCAGTTTAACTTCCGCTTCAGCACCGAACTGACTGATGAGATGATCAAAGCGCAGGTACTTGCCCTGCTTGAAAAACATCAACTGCGCTATACGGTGGATTGGTGGCTTTCCGGGCAGCCATTTTTGACCGCACGCGGTAAACTGGTGGATGCGGTCGTTAACGCGGTTGAGCACTATAATGAAATTAAACCGCAGCTACTGACCACAGGCGGAACGTCCGACGGGCGCTTTATTGCCCGCATGGGGGCGCAGGTGGTGGAACTCGGGCCGGTCAATGCCACTATTCATAAAATTAATGAATGTGTGAACGCTGCCGACCTGCAGCTACTTGCCCGTATGTATCAACGTATCATGGAACAGCTCGTCGCGTGATGAGTGGTTCCGCAAGAGGAAATAAGCATGGACTGGCTGGCTAAATATTGGTGGATTCTGGTGATTGTCTTTTTGGTAGGCGTCCTGCTGAACGTGATTAAAGATCTCAAGCGCGTCGACCATAAGAAATTTCTCGCCAACAAGCCGGAGCTTCCCCCGCATCGTGATTTCAACGATAAGTGGGACGATGACGACGACTGGCCGAAAAAGGATCAACCGAAGAAGTAAGCTAAGTGGCCGGATAAGGCGTTAACGCCGCATCCGGCCATGATGCCTGATACAGTCTTATCAGACCTACCCGGCTATTATTACATCATTTCAATCACATCATCATCGCCAGGCTTACCGCCGCTTAGCGCTTCGTCGAAATAATGTTTCGGAATGGTATAACGCAAGTGATCCAGAGCAAATTGCATACTGCGATTGTCGATCGCATGGCCTAAATCCTCCACGATATCCAGCGTCACGTCACCACCGGCACTGATTAACGCTTCCTGCGCCGCAACCGCATGCGCCAGATCGATAACCGGATCTTCACCGCCATGAATCAGGTGAATTGTCGTGGCTGTAGACGCAGTTTCCGGCAGGCTCGCATACCGTCCGTTAAAGGCAATGACGCGTGAGGCAAGGCCCGGTTCGGCTTTAATGCTCTCCAGCGCCATAATCGCGCCTTGAGAGAAACCGATTAGCGCCGTGGCGTTAGCCCCTACTCCGCTCTGTTTCTGCCAGTAGCGCACCGTTTCAATAAACGTCGGCATGATGGCATCCACACGCGCCTGGCGATTATCTTCCGTAATACCCTGCACCGAAAACCACTGACGCCCCGCCGGATTACCGCTCGGCTCCGCGCCTCCGACACTCACCACCAGCGCATCAGGAAATAGCGGCGCAAACCAGCTGCCTATTTCCCCCATTGCCACCGGGTTATCCCCGACACCGTGGAAAAGCAGTAACAACTGTTGCGCAGGTTTATCCGGGCTTTGAACAACAAAATGGTCATGTTTCATGGCGAACTCCTTAACTGATGTCATTAATTTTACGCCGCTGACTCACAATGACCATGGGAGAAAATTGAAGGAGTCAGTGAAAAAATTGCCATTGCGTTATGCGATCGCGCAAACGCTCAGTGCGAACATCATCAAGTGCGTATAGCGCCTGCGCGGCCTCTTCCCGCTGACGGACCAGTAACAGCTTACGGCCTGAAAGTTTAAGTGTGGTACATAACTGCGCGTCACTGGCGTTTTTCTGTAAACGCCCACGCAGCGCCGGTAATGCCATTTCGCTGGTTTGTAACAGACGCATTAAGCAACCTAACGACGTTAATAGCGGACGATGAGCGAAAGCAAAACCGGCCAGTTCAAGCCAGTCGTCGTCAGAAAGGACGGCATCGTTTAGTGGATCAACGGGAAGCATTTCGCCATTCCACTGCGCGAGAGCTTGCGCATCGCGACGTAAACGGTAATGCTCACGTTCAGCCAGCTGTTTACCCGCATCACTCATCGGTAACAGTGCCATCGCCGTATAGCAACCGCTGCTGGCTTCACGATGATTACCCATTCGCACCAGCACAAAACCGCAGCGTTGCCAGAAACGCCATAACTCCCCGGTGTAACCAAAACTCACCGAAAGATAGTCGAGGTCATGCGTATATTGCAAAGCACCAGCAATAAGTTGCCGCCCTGTGCCTTCCCGCTGACGCGCCGGATGAACTGCTATCCGGCTTACCCGCCGTCCACGCAATGTCGCTGCCAGTGGATTGCTGCCGTGCGCCGCCAGCGACTGGGCCACCAGATTACCCCGAGGGCGACGAAAACCTGCCCATACCGCCTGACTGAGTTGTTGAGATAATCCCCCCTCATCCACCAGCCACAGCGCTCCGGCAATCTCGTTTTCGCCAGCCGCCTGTAAAAAATGTTGCCCTGGTGCATCCATCATCCGGCGTAAATCCAGCGGCGAGGTCCGGTAGTGCGCGCCAGACAATAGCTGATATACCTTTAACGGCGTTTCTGGTTCGCTTCGCCATAACGTCTGTTCAAAAGCAGAAATGACGATGTCACCTTGTGGTTCGTGAGTGAAGTTTTCATCGTCAAACACCAGTGCCTCACTAACCATTTTTTCCAGCGGGCATCCCTGCGCCCAGCGGATCGGCTGTTGTAGTTCAAAACGGTGTAAATGCGGAAAGCGAGCGCAAAATTTCAGCAAAAAACCACGTCCGGTGCCTTCGTAGCCCTGCACCGTAGTGGTTAACAACGTTCGAGGAAAACGCAATACCAGTTGATGCAACAACGGCGCAGGTATAGCTGCGGCTTCATCGACCACCAGCCAGTCGGCTTGCTCATCGCTGGCTAACAAGGCATCCGGCGCAATAAAGCGAAACTTCTCGCCCGCAAATTGTGCCAGTACATCCGTTGCCGCTTTTGCGGGCGCGGTGACAATCGCACTGCCCGCAATACGAGAAATGAGTTGCCCTGCCAACGCCGACTTACCGCGCCCACGCGCAGCAGTTACCGCTGCCACGCCCGGCGGCATGGTCAGTAGCTGCTGTAAGAGTTGCTGTTGTTCTGGTTGTGGTGCGCCGGTAGCGGGGTACCAGTCAGTACGGGGAGTAAAATGCGCCAACGAGAACGGCTGGTTTTGCCGCCAGAGGATAGCGTCGTTATTCGCCGTAATTACGCGTTTGAAATGCTGGACAAAATGCGGCGTCGCAATAGGGTCAGGGCAATCACTCCAGCGCAGCGAGTCGGCATCAGGTTGGTTTTCCCACTCATCCCATACAGGGAGTAACAACACTAGCCAGCTTCCCGCTTTCAACGTTCCGCTAAGTGCCGCAAAGGCAGCGGCATCAAAGCCGTGGCGGGCGTCGAATACCGCATGCCGGAACTCGCGCCCAAGTAAAGTTTGTAGTGCCGAGGGAGAACTGTGATTTTCAGCATCTGGCTGCGGCGAAATCCACAGCCAGTCGCCAGGTAAGGCATCACGCAACTTAAGCGCATGATCAAAACACCAACGCTCTTCCCCGCTCAACACCAGCAAGCGGCGGATCCCTTCACGTTTCATTTGCGCTGTTAATGTGTGAAGCGCAGTCAGTTCAGCCATCCCTGCCCCGGAAGTTAAATGCTTTTACCAAAAGTATTGCATTGTGCCGGATCGCCGCTGTCGAAACCACGTTTAAACCAGCTGTAGCGTTGCTGAGAAGTGCCATGAGTGAAACTGTCTGGTACTACTCGCCCCTGACTTTGCTGTTGTAAACGGTCATCGCCGATGGCCTGCGCCGCGTTCAGCGCCTCTTCCAGATCGCCGGTTTCCAGAACACCTTGCTGCTGCATACTATGCCCCCAGACACCGGCAAAACAGTCGGCCTGGAGTTCCATACGCACAGATAAGCGGTTCACTTCCGCCTGCGTCGCGTTTTGTTGCAGTTGACGAACTTTCGGCTCGATGCCTAACAGTTTCTGCACATGATGACCGACTTCATGAGCGATAACGTACCCCTGGGCAAAATCGCCATCCGCGCCAAGTTTGTCTTTCATGTCATCATAGAAGGAGAGATCGATATAAACTGTGCCATCCGCCGGGCAATAGAATGGCCCCATTATGGACTGGCCCGCCCCGCAGCCGGTACGCGTCATTCCACGGTACATGACCAGCTTCGGTTGCTGATAGGTTTTACCCATCTTCTCGAATTGCTGTCCCCAAGTGTCTTCCGTGGTTGCCAGAATCACCGAGGTGAATTTTGCGGCTTCGTCTTCATTAGGGCTAATTGACCGCGTTGATTGCTGTTGGGAAACCGGCTGTCCGGTCATCAACCCGGTTAAATCAACGCCATAGTAGCCTGCAACCAGCACGACTATCAGTAAAATCAGCCCGCCTTTACCGCTTGGCAGGCGAAAACCGGGACCGCCCATTGACGGACCGCCGGAGCTATTGCGCCTGTCTTCAACATTGTCACTTTCACGTCGCCCTTGCCAACGCATAGATACCTCAACAATATATTCATTATAGAAATGATCGTAGGTGGTTCAGAGGAAGATTACCACAGGAAAGCGGGATGAAATGGCGGAGGAATGAGCGTTCAATGCACATCTTATGAGAGCGGTTGTCTTGCCGTGCCAGCAGCACGGCAAGATGATGAATAGAAAAATCAGTCCAGCTGTACACCCAGGCGGCGGGCAACGGCTTCATAGGCTTCGATCAGGCCACCGAGGCTCTGGCGGAAACGGTCTTTGTCCATTTTCTCCAGCGTTTCTTTGTCCCACAGGCGGCTGCCGTCCGGGGAGAACTCATCGCCCAGAACCACTTCGCCTTTGTACAGACCAAACTCCAGCTTGAAGTCGACCAGAATGAGACCAGCATCATCGAACAGTTTTTTCAGCACGTCGTTCGCTTTGTAGGTCAGCTCTTTCATACGCGCCAGGTTCTCTTTGCTCACCCAGCCAAAGGTTTCGCAGTAAGATTCGTTGACCATCGGATCGTGCATGGCGTCGTTTTTCAGGAACAGATCGAACAGTGGCGGGTTCAGCTCAATACCTTCTTCGATTCCAAGACGTTTCACCAGAGAGCCAGCAGCACGGTTACGCACGACACACTCAACCGGCACCATATCCAGCTTTTTCACCAGACATTCGGTATCGGAGAGCAGACGCTCCATTTGAGTCGGGATACCTGCTTCAGCCAGTTTGCTCATAATGAAGTAGTTGAACTTGTTGTTCACCATACCTTTGCGATCAAACTGCTCAATGCGCGCGCCATCCCCTGCTGACGTATCATTGCGGAATTCGAGCACCAACAGGTCCGGGTTTTCCGTGCTGTATACGGTTTTCGCTTTACCACGATACAACTCAGCTTGCTTTTGCATCTTTATCACTCCTGGGTGTGAATTAACGTTTTAAAATCTTTTGCTGTCTGGTGTGCCGGATGTTTTGTCGGATGCGGCGTGAACGCCTTATCCGACCTACGTCCGACAAACAAATTTCGTGCGAATTACCGCTAAAATCGCATTTTTCTGCCGACGCACACGTTTGCGTATCATATCAGAAAAAAGGGCCGGATGACTCCAGCCCTGTATTTTTACTTGCTAAACGCAGCCTGGAAGACAGATACCAGCGCGTCATTCTGACTCTGAGTCAGAGTATGACCTTTCGGATCGATGAACTGTAGGCTGCTGCGGTTATCTAAATCGCCAACCTGCAGTTTATAGTCACCGGATGCCAGGCCTGGATCGCTCGCGCCCAGTTCCTGCCAGTCGCTGTCAGACAGCGGCTTGTAAGTTACGGCCATGTTACCCTGCGAACGGGTGCTGTCGGTCACTTTCATGCCCACTTTTTCCAGCGCCGCTGGCAGACGTTGCCAAACCACATTGAACGGCCCGCGTACGACCAGCATCGGTAAACCGGTGTCATCAGCTGCACTTTGTACGTCCATAGTGGTGGAGGCACGATTTTGCGCAGCGTTCGCGGCGTCAGTGGCAGATTTATCCAGACCGGCGGAAATAACGTTCATCATCTCCGTGCTGTAACGCTGCATGGAAGCCGCGTCTGCAACCGGTTTGCCCGCCTGTTCCAGGTTCAGCAGTTTAACCGTAACCGCCTGCTGATAACCCTGCGGCTTAACAGAGATTTGATAACGACCACGATACTGCTCGTCTTCGTCCAGACGGTTCCATTGTACCCAATCGGTGGTCAGTGTCTGACCAGCGTCATCACGTTGGGTGATGGTGTAGTTTTTCGCCTGCAGCACGCTAACCACCTGCGGCCACAGAGTATTGCCACGACCATTTTCCACCAGCAATGAAGCGGTATCGCCCGTGAACTGGGTACGCGCGCCAGAAACCAGTGCCAGCGGCTGGGCTGGTGGACGAATGTCCAGCGCCTTACCGACAGCACCACTACCGTTGGTCACCGGGATTGCATAATCACCGGAGGTCACCGGCAAAATCATTCCAGCCGGGGCATGAAGCTCCGCAAGCGGTGCCGCTTCCAGGTAGGCTTCATCACCACTGACCTGACGCTTATAGCGTGAGTCAGAACTACAGGCAGCGAGTAATAAAACAAGCGAAACACCCGCAACCTTTGCCAGGCGCGACTTTTGAACAGAGTAAGCCATCAAATCTCCCTAAACTTTACAGCAAACCGGCATGCTTAAGCGCCGCTCTGACCGTCTCACGACCACTGTCGGTGATTGGTGTCATTGGCAGGCGCAGCGTATCGGTCGCCACAAGACCCAGTTCCTTACATGCCCATTTCACCGGGATTGGATTGGGTTCGACAAATAGTTTGTTGTGTAATGGCATCAGACGCTGATTAATAACGCGTGCCTCGGCAAAATACCCTTCTGCTGCCAGTTTGCACATCTGGGCCATATCACGCGCTGCGACGTTAGCCGTAACGGAAATAACCCCATGACCGCCCAATTGCATGAAGTCCAGCGCGCTCGCATCATCGCCGCTCAGCAGAACAAAATCATCTGAAACCAGCTCTTTGATCTGGTTTACACGCGTTAAGTTCCCTGTTGCCTCTTTGATTCCGATAATATTTTTTACTTTCGCCAGACGGCCCACCGTTTCCGGGAGCAGATCGCAGCCAGTACGGGACGGCACATTATACAGAATTTGCGGCAGGTCAGTATGTTCAGCGATGGCTTTGAAATGCTGATACAAACCTTCTTGCGACGGACGATTGTAGTAAGGGGTTACCGTCAGGCAGCCGACGATACCGCTGTCATTGAAGCGCTGCGTCAGGCTAATGGCTTCCGCAGTAGCGTTAGCACCGGTCCCGGCAATCACCGGAATGCGCCCGTCAGCCAGCTCCAGCGTCATCATCACCACATCAGCATGTTCGTCATGATTTAAGGTAGCGGACTCGCCAGTGGTGCCAACAGAAACGATCGCCGAAGTACCGCTGGCGACATGATAATCAATCAGTTTTTTCAAGCTAGCCCGACAGACATTACCTTTTTCATCCATCGGAGTAACAATCGCGACAATACTTCCCGTGAACATGGGCCATCCTCTGTGCAAACAAGTGTCTCAATGGTACGTTTGGTATGGCATTAAAAGCAAGCAGACAGAACCGTTCTGATTGTTGTATGCATGTTTTTTTTATGCTTTCCTTAAGAACAACTCACCCCTTGAAGGAATAACCAGTTTGACACTGTCATCGCAACATTATCTGGTGATCACTGCGTTGGGTGCCGATCGCCCTGGAATAGTGAACACCATCACCCGTCATGTCAGTAGTTGCGGCTGTAATATTGAAGACAGTCGCCTGGCGATGCTGGGAGAAGAGTTCACGTTTATCATGCTGCTTTCCGGTTCATGGAATGCCATTACTCTGATTGAATCAACGTTACCGTTGAAAGGTGCCGAACTGGATCTTTTAATCGTGATGAAGCGCACGACGGCGCGTCCGCGTCCGCCAATGCCAGCATCTGTCTGGGTTCAGGTCGATGTGGCAGACTCCCCGCATTTAATTGAACGCTTCACAGCACTTTTCGACGCGCATCATATGAACATTGCGGAACTGGTGTCACGCACGCAACCTGCTGAAAATGAACGGGCTGCGCAGTTGCATATTCAGATTACTGCCCACAGCCCCGCATCTGCGGACGCAGCAAATATTGAGCAAGCGTTCAAAGCCCTATGTACAGAACTCAATGCACAAGGCAGTATTAACGTCGTCAATTATTCCCAACATGATGAACAGGATGGAGTTAAGTAATGAATCCACTGAAAGCCGGTGATATCGCACCGAAATTTAGCTTGCCGGATCAAGACGGAGAACAAGTTAATTTGACCGACTTCCAGGGACAGCGTGTTCTGGTTTATTTCTACCCGAAAGCCATGACCCCCGGCTGTACCGTACAGGCCTGCGGCTTACGCGATAACATGGATGAGTTGAAAAAAGCGGGCGTTGATGTGCTGGGTATCAGCACCGATAAACCCGAAAAACTCTCCCGTTTTGCGGAAAAAGAGCTGCTTAACTTTACGCTCCTGTCTGATGAGGACCACCAGGTGTGCGAACAATTCGGCGTCTGGGGTGAAAAGTCCTTCATGGGCAAAACCTACGATGGTATTCATCGCATCAGCTTCCTGATTGACGCTGATGGCAAAATCGAACATGTCTTTGACGATTTCAAAACCAGCAATCACCACGACGTTGTGCTGAACTGGCTGAAAGAACACGCCTGATTACTTTGCTCCATTCCGTGCTGGCTGTGCTTGCGGCCAGCACACCTCACTTCTCGTGATCAAGATCACATTCTCGCTTTCCCCTGCGACACGGGTGTCGAATCCATTTATTGCTGAACGTTAATGACCATCATTTTTGTACCGTTCAGAATCCAGTTAACACATAAATTATTGAATATATTAAATTAATCAGACTGGCATCCTTTATGCAATATGAAATGCAATGTTTCATATCATTTTCAAGGAGCCGACATGAACCGCTTTGTGGTGGCCGAACCACTGTGGTGTACAGGATGTAATACCTGTCTCGCTGCCTGTTCGGACGTGCATAAAACGCAAGGTTTACAGCAACACCCGCGCCTGGCCCTGGCGAAGACGTCAACACTCACTGCCCCTGTCGTGTGTCATCACTGTGAGGAAGCCCCTTGCCTGCAGGTCTGCCCGGTCAATGCCATCTCCCAGAGGGATGATGCGATCCAACTCAACGAAAGCCTTTGTATTGGTTGCAAGCTTTGCGCCGTGGTCTGCCCATTTGGCGCAATCAGCGCTTCAGGAAGCCGTCCGGTGAATGCCCCTGCGCAATATGTTTTTCAGGCTGAGGGCTCACTCAAAGACGGCGAAGAAAACGTGTCGACCCAACATGCTTTGCTGCGCTGGGAACCGGGTGTCCAGACCGTCGCGGTGAAATGCGACCTGTGTGATTTCTTGCCAGAAGGTCCGGCCTGCGTTCGCGCTTGTCCGAATCAGGCGTTACGGCTGATCACCGACGATAGCCTGCAACGTCAGATGAAAGAAAAACAGCGCCTTGCCGCAAGCTGGTTTGCCAATGGCGGGGAGGATCCCCTTTCCCTCACTCAGGAGCAACGCTAATGGATGCCCTGCAATTATTAACCTGGTCGCTGATCCTCTATCTGTTTGCCAGTCTGGCTTCGCTGTTTTTACTCGGTCTGGACAGACTGGCTATTAAGCTTTCCGGCATCACATCGCTGGTGGGCGGCGCGATTGGCATCATCAGCGGAATTACGCAATTACATGCAGGCGTAACTTTAGTCGCCCGTTTTGCCACACCTTTTGAATTTGCCGATTTAACCCTGCGAATGGATAGCCTCTCGGCATTTATGGTGCTGGTTATCTCCTTGCTGGTGGTGGTTTGTTCGCTCTATTCATTGACTTATATGCGCGAATACGAGGGTAAAGGCGCGGCGGCGATGGGCTTCTTTATGAATCTTTTCATCGCATCGATGGTTGCCCTGCTGGTGATGGACAACGCTTTTTGGTTCATCGTGCTGTTTGAAATGATGTCGCTGTCTTCCTGGTTTCTGGTCATTGCCAGGCAGGATAAAACGTCGATCAACGCTGGCATGCTCTACTTTTTTATCGCCCACGCCGGATCGGTGCTGATTATGATCGCCTTCTTGCTGATGGGGCGCGAAAGCGGCAGCCTCGATTTTGCCAGTTTCCGCACGCATTCACTTTCTCCGGGGCTGGCGTCGGCGGTGTTCCTGCTGGCCTTCTTCGGTTTTGGCGCGAAAGCCGGGATGATGCCGTTGCACAGCTGGTTGCCGCGCGCTCACCCTGCCGCACCATCGCACGCTTCGGCGTTGATGTCTGGCGTAATGGTCAAAATCGGTATTTTCGGCATCCTTAAAGTAGCGATGGATCTGCTGGCGCAAACGGGTTTGCCGCTGTGGTGGGGCATTCTGGTGATGGCGATCGGCGCAATCTCCGCGCTCCTGGGCGTGCTGTATGCGCTGGCGGAACAGGATATCAAACGGCTGCTGGCCTGGAGTACCGTCGAAAACGTCGGCATTATTTTGCTGGCGGTCGGTGTGGCGATGGTCGGTCTGTCACTGCACGACCCGCTGCTCACCGTTGTTGGACTGCTCGGCGCGCTGTTTCATCTGCTCAACCATGCGCTGTTCAAAGGGCTGCTGTTTCTCGGCGCGGGTGCGATTATTTCGCGTTTGCATACCCACGACATGGAAAAAATGGGGGCACTGGCGAAACGTATGCCGTGGACAGCCGCAGCATGCCTGATTGGTTGCCTCGCGATATCAGCCATTCCTCCGCTGAATGGTTTTATCAGCGAATGGTACACCTGGCAGTCGCTGTTCTCACTAAGTCGTGTGGAAGCCGTAGCGCTACAACTTGCGGGTCCTATTGCTATGGTGATGCTGGCAGTCACTGGTGGGCTGGCAGTAATGTGCTTCGTCAAAATGTACGGTATTACTTTCTGTGGAGCGCCGCGCAGTACACACGCTGAAGAGGCACAGGAAGTGCCAAATACGATGATCGTCGCCATGCTACTGCTCGCGGCACTCTGCGTATTCATTGCGCTTAGTGCCAGTTGGCTGGCACCGAAGATAATGCACATTGCCCATGCGTTTACCAATACCCCTCCCGTCACTGTCGCCAGCGGAATAGCACTTGTACCCGGCACGTTTCATACACGGGTCACTCCCTCATTACTGTTGCTGTTACTACTGGCGATGCCTTTGCTGCCTGGCCTTTACTGGCTGTGGTGTCGTTCGCGCCGCGCAGCGTTTCGTCGCACAGGAGATGCCTGGGCATGCGGCTACGGCTGGGATAATGCGATGGCCCCGTCAGGCAATGGCGTGATGCAGCCGCTGCGTGTGGTCTTTTGTGCGCTATTTCGTCTACGACAACAGCTCGACCCTACGCTGAGGCTGAACAAAGGTCTTGCGCACGTCACCGCCAGGGCTCAGAGCACAGAACCCTTCTGGGATGAGCGGGTGATCCGCCCCATCGTGAGCGCCACCCAACGGCTGGCCAAAGAAATACAGCATCTGCAAAGCGGCGACTTTCGTCTCTATTGCCTGTATGTGGTCGCCGCACTGGTTGTGCTGCTAATCGCTATTGCCGTCTAAGGAAATCACCATGAGACAAACTCTTTGCGACGGATATCTGATCATTTTTGCGTTAGCACAGGCCGTGATTCTGCTGGCGCTAACCCCGCTTTTTACGGGGATTTCCCGGCAGATACGCGCGCGAATGCACTCCCGTCGCGGACCGGGGATCTGGCAGGATTATCGCGATATCCACAAACTGTTTAAACGCCAGGAAGTTGCGCCGACATCTTCAGGTCTGATGTTCCGCCTGATGCCGTGGGTATTAATCAGCAGCATGCTGGTGCTGGCGATGGCCCTACCACTATTTATTACCGTTTCCCCTTTTGCGGGCGGCGGCGATCTGATCACCCTTATCTATCTTCTTGCCCTGTTTCGTTTTTTCTTTGCTCTTTCCGGGCTGGATACCGGAAGCCCGTTTGCGGGAGTCGGTGCCAGTCGCGAGTTGACGCTCGGCATTCTGGTCGAACCCATGCTCATTCTCTCACTGCTGGTATTGGCGCTGATAGCGGATTCCACGCATATCGAGATGATCAGCAAGACGCTGGCGACGGGCTGGAACTCGCCGCTAACCACCGTACTGGCGTTACTGGCCTGTGGTTTTGCCTGCTTCATTGAGATGGGAAAAATTCCCTTTGATGTTGCTGAAGCAGAACAGGAATTACAGGAAGGCCCGCTGACCGAATATTCCGGTGCCGGGCTGGCGCTGGCGAAGTTGGGGCTGGGGCTGAAACAGGTCGTGATGGCATCACTGTTTGTGGCCCTGTTTCTGCCCTTTGGGCGCGCGCAAGAACTTTCTCTCGCCTGCCTGCTGACTTCACTTGTCGTTACGCTGCTCAAGGTTTTGCTGATTTTTGTACTGGCCTCAATCGCAGAAAACACGCTGGCACGCGGGCGTTTTTTACTCATTCACCATGTGACCTGGCTTGGCTTCAGCCTTGCTGCGCTTGCCTGGGTCTTCTGGTTAACCGGTCTGTAAGGAGCACTGACGGAATATGGAAAATCTTGCTCTGACGACGTTATTGCTGCCTTTTATCGGCGCACTGGTCGTTTCGTTTTCGCCACAACGTCGGGCCGCCGAATGGGGGATTTTGTTCGCCGCGCTGACCACGCTGTGCATGTTGTCGCTGATCTCCGCGTTTTATCAGGCCGATAAAGTTGCCGTCACGTTAACGTTGGTCCACGTGGGGGATGTGGCGTTGTTTGGCCTGGTCATTGATCGCGTGAGTACGCTGATTCTGTTTGTGGTGGTGTTCCTCGGTTTGCTGGTCACGATCTACTCCACGGGTTATCTGACGGATAAAAATCGCGAACACCCGCATAACGGCACGAATCGTTATTACGCATTTTTGCTGGTTTTTATCGGCGCGATGGCGGGACTGGTACTCTCCTCGACGCTGCTCGGTCAGTTGTTGTTTTTTGAAATTACGGGCGGCTGCTCCTGGGCGTTGATCAGTTATTACCAGAGCGATAAAGCGCAGCGTTCAGCACTAAAAGCGTTACTTATCACTCATATCGGTTCGCTGGGGTTGTATCTTGCCGCCGCCACGCTGTTTTTGCAGACCGGAACGTTTGCGCTCAGCGCTATGAGCGAGTTACACGGCGACGCACGTTATCTGGTTTATGGCGGCATCCTGTTTGCCGCGTGGGGGAAATCGGCCCAGCTACCGATGCAAGCGTGGCTACCGGATGCAATGGAAGCGCCAACACCGATCAGCGCCTATCTCCACGCCGCATCGATGGTGAAAGTGGGCGTTTACATTTTTGCCCGTGCCATTATCGACGGCGGCAATATCCCGCATGTGATTGGCGGCGTTGGCATGGTTATGGCACTGGTCACCATTCTTTACGGCTTCCTGATGTATTTGCCACAGCAGGATATGAAGCGGTTGCTGGCCTGGTCGACCATCACTCAACTTGGCTGGATGTTTTTCGGCTTGTCGCTCTCCATCTTCGGCTCGCGACTGGCGCTGGAGGGCAGCATCGCCTACATCGTCAACCACGCGTTCGCTAAAAGCCTATTTTTCCTTGTAGCAGGTGCGCTGAGTTACAGCTGCGGCACGCGCTTGTTGCCGCGTCTGCGTGGCGTATTGCACACCCTGCCGTTGCCAGGCGTGGGTTTCTGCGTAGCCGCGCTGGCGATTACTGGCGTACCGCCGTTCAACGGCTTCTTCAGTAAATTCCCGCTGTTTGCTGCCGGTTTTTCGTTGTCAGTGGAGTACTGGATCCTGCTGCCCGCCATGATTCTGCTGATGATTGAATCGGTCGCCAGTTTCGCCTGGTTTATTCGCTGGTTTGGTCGCGTCGTGCCTGGCAAACCGAGCGAGGCCGTCGCCGATGCCGCACCGCTGCCAGGATCAATGCGCCTGGTGTTGATTGTACTGATTGTGATGTCGCTGATTTCCAGCGTAATCGCCGCGACCTGGTTGCAGTAAGGAGATGATGAATGACCGGTTCTATGATCGTAAATAATCTGGCGGGACTGATGATGCTGACATCGCTGTTTGTGATTAGCGTCAAAAGCTATCGCCTGTCATGCGGATTTTACGCCTGCCAGTCGCTGGTGCTGGTGTCTATTTTCGCCACTCTCTCGTGTCTGTTCGTCGCAGAGCAACTGCTGATCTGGTCCGCCAGCGCCTTTATCACCAAAGTGCTGCTGGTACCGTTAATCATGATTTACGCTGCACGAAATATTCCCCAGAACATCCCGGAAAAAGCGTTATTCGGTCCGGCAATGATGGCATTGCTCGCGGCATTAATTGTCCTGCTTTGCGCATTTGTCGTTCAGTCCGTGAAGCTACCGATGGCTACCGGGCTGAAACCGGCGCTGGCGGTGGCGTTAGGTCATTTTCTGCTTGGCCTGCTGTGCATTGTCAGCCAGCGCAATATCCTGCGGCAAATTTTTGGTTACTGCCTGATGGAAAACGGCTCCCATCTGGTGCTGGCGCTTCTAGCCTGGCGTGCACCGGAACTGGTGGAAATTGGTATCGCTACCGACGCCATCTTCGCCGTCATTGTGATGGTGTTACTGGCAAGAAAAATATAGCGTACCCACGGCACGCTGGACGTGAACAACTTGACCGCGCTGAAGGGATAATGAGATGAGTTATTCTGTGATGTTCGCTTTACTCCTGCTCACGCCGCTGCTTTTTTCGCTGCTCTGTTTTGCCTGCCGGAAACGGGGGCACTCTCCGACTCGCGCGGTGACAGTATTACATAGCTTAGGGATCACACTGCTGCTGATTCTGGCACTCTGGGTGGTCCAAACTGCCGCTGATGCGGGAGAAATATTCGCTGCGGGACTGTGGCTTCATATTGATGGTCTGGGCGGTTTGTTCCTCGCCATTCTTGGTGTGATTGGCTTTCTCACCGGTGTTTACTCGATTGGCTACATGCGTCATGAAGTGGAGCACGGCGAGCTTTCACCCGTTACGCTGTGCGATTACTACGGTTTCTTCCATCTGTTTTTGTTCACCATGCTGCTGGTTGTTACCAGCAATAACCTGATTGTGATGTGGGCGGCGATCGAAGCCACCACCTTAAGCTCGGCGTTTCTGGTAGGCATTTACGGTCAGCGTTCATCGCTGGAAGCTGCATGGAAGTACATCATTATTTGTACTGTTGGTGTCGCTTTTGCTCTGTTCGGTACCGTGCTGGTATACGCCAACGCCGCCAGCGTTATGCCGCAGGCAGAAATGGCGATATTCTGGAGCGAGGTTCTTAAGCAATCGTCCTTGCTTGACCCAACATTAATGCTGTTGGCCTTTGTGTTTGTGCTAATTGGCTTTGGCACTAAAACCGGGCTATTCCCCATGCACGCCTGGCTGCCAGATGCTCACAGTGAAGCGCCGAGTCCGGTCAGCGCCCTGCTCTCCGCCGTATTGCTGAACTGCGCGCTGTTGGTGCTTATTCGCTATTACATCATTATTTGCCAGGCCATCGGCAGCGATTTCCCCAACCGGTTGTTGCTCATCTTCGGCATGTTGTCGGTTGCCGTGGCGGCATTTTTCATTCTGGTACAGCGGGACATTAAGCGTCTGCTGGCGTACTCCAGCGTGGAGAACATGGGACTGGTCGCGGTGGCGCTAGGCATTGGCGGGCCGCTGGGAATTTTTGCTGCGCTGCTGCACACCTTAAACCACAGTCTGGCAAAAACGCTGCTGTTCTGCGGTTCCGGCAATGTACTGCTCAAGTACGGCACGCGCGATCTCAACGTCGTCTGCGGAATGCTCAAAATCATGCCATTTACCGCCGTGCTGTTTGGCGGCGGTGCGCTGGCGCTGGCCGGGATGCCGCCCTTCAACATTTTTCTTAGCGAATTTATGACCGTTACCGCCGGACTGGCGCGTAATCACCTGCTGATTATCGTCCTGCTGTTATTGCTGTTAACGCTGGTGCTGGCGGGCCTGGTACGGATGGCTGCGCGGGTGTTAATGGCGAAACCGCCGCAGGCCGTTAACCGGGGTGAACTTGGCTGGTTGACCACCTCGCCAATGGTGATTCTGCTGGTCATGATGCTGGCGATGGGAACGCATATTCCACAACCTGTCATCAGGATCCTGGTGGGCGCTTCCACTATAGTCCTCTCAGGGACGCACGACCTACCTGCACAACGTAGCACCTGGCATGATTTTTTGCCTTCAGGCACCGCATCTGTTTCGGAGAAACACAGTGAACGTTAATTCATCGTCAAATCGTGGCGAAGCGATTCTCGCCGCCCTGAAAACGCAGTTCCCCGGCGCGGTGCTGGATGAAGAGCGACAAACGCCTGAACAGGTCACCATTACGGTGAAAATAAATCTGCTGCCTGACGTTGTACATTATCTTTATTATCAACATGATGGCTGGCTTCCGGTCCTGTTTGGCAACGACGAGCGGACACTTAACGGTCATTACGCGGTTTATTATGCCCTTTCAATGGAAGGGGCCGAAAAATGCTGGATCGTGGTGAAGGCACTGGTCGATGCCGACAGTCGGGAGTTTCCGTCAGTCACACCGCGCGTCCCTGCCGCGGTCTGGGGCGAGCGAGAAATTCGCGATATGTACGGGTTGATTCCGGTTGGCCTGCCGGATCAGCGTCGGCTGGTGTTGCCCGATGACTGGCCGGAAGATATGCATCCGCTGCGCAAAGACGCGATGGATTATCGACTGCGCCCAGAACCGACGACTGATACCGAAACGTATCCGTTTATCAACGAGGGCAACAGCGATGCGCGGGTGATCCCTGTCGGCCCGCTGCATATCACCTCCGATGAACCAGGTCACTTCCGCTTGTTTGTGGATGGCGAGCAAATTGTCGATGCTGATTACCGCCTGTTTTATGTCCATCGCGGCATGGAGAAACTGGCAGAAACGCGGATGGGCTACAACGAAGTGACCTTCTTGTCGGACCGCGTGTGTGGGATTTGCGGTTTTGCCCACAGTGTGGCCTATACCAACTCGGTTGAAAATGCACTGGGGATTGAGGTGCCGCAACGAGCGCATACTATTCGCTCGATTCTGCTGGAAGTCGAACGGCTGCATAGTCATTTGCTCAACCTTGGCCTCTCCTGCCATTTTGTTGGTTTTGATACCGGCTTTATGCAATTTTTCCGCGTGCGGGAAAAGTCGATGACGATGGCGGAATTGCTGACCGGGTCGCGTAAAACCTACGGTCTGAATCTGATTGGTGGTGTTCGCCGCGATATTCTCAAAGAGCAACGTCTGCAAACGCTGAAACTGGTGCGCGAGATGCGTGCCGACGTGTCGGAGCTGGTAGAGATGCTGCTTGCCACGCCGAATATGGAACAACGCACTCAGGGCATTGGCATTCTCGACCGACAAATCGCCCGTGATTATAGCCCCGTAGGGCCGCTGATCCGCGGCAGTGGTTTTGCCCGTGATTTGCGCTTTGATCACCCCTACGCCGACTACGGCAATATTCCCAAAACGCTGTTTACCTTTACCGGCGGCGATGTCTTCTCCCGCGTGATGGTCCGTGTCAAAGAGACGTTTGATTCGCTGGCAATGCTGGAATTTGCCCTCGACAACATGCCGGATACCCCACTGCTGACCGAAGGCTTTAGCTATAAACCTCACGCATTCGCGCTGGGCTTTGTTGAAGCGCCACGCGGTGAAGACGTGCACTGGAGCATGCTCGGTGATAACCAAAAATTGTTCCGCTGGCGCTGTCGTGCCGCCACCTACGCCAACTGGCCAGTGCTGCGTTACATGCTGCGCGGCAATACCGTTTCTGACGCACCGCTGATTATCGGTAGCCTTGATCCCTGTTACTCCTGTACCGACCGTGTGACGCTGGTTGATGTGCGCAAGCGCCAGTCAAAAACCGTGCCGTATAAAGAGATCGAACGCTACGGCATTGATCGTAACCGTTCGCCGCTGAAGTAAGGACAGAAAATGCTGAAGTTACTGAAAACTATTATGCGCGCCGGAACCGCGACGGTGAAATATCCCTTCGCGCCACTGGAGGTCAGCCCAGGCTTTCGCGGGAAACCGGACCTGATGCCCAGCCAATGTATTGCCTGCGGTGCCTGCGCCTGTGCTTGTCCGGCAAATGCGCTGACTATCCAGACCGACGACCAGCAAAATACGCGCACCTGGCAGCTCTATCTGGGGCGTTGTATTTACTGCGGACGTTGTGAAGAAGTGTGCCCGACCAGAGCCATTCAGCTTACCAATAACTTTGAACTGACCGTCACCAATAAAGCCGATCTCTATACCCGCGCGACGTTCCATCTACAACGTTGCAGCCGTTGCGAACGCCCGTTTGCCCCGCAAAAAACCGTCGCACTGGCTGCAGAACTGTTGGCACAGCAACAAAATGCACCACAAAACCGCGAAATGTTACGGGCGCAAGCGAGCGTCTGCCCGGAATGCAAACAACGCGCGACGCTGATCAACGACGACACAAATGAACCGCTGGTGGCTAAGGAGCAGCTATGAGTCCAGTGCTTACGCAACATGTCAGCCAGCCCATTACGCTGGACGAGCAAACGCAAAAGATGAAGCAGCATTTGCTACAGGATATCCGTCGCTCGGCTTACGTTTATCGCGTCGATTGCGGCGGCTGTAACGCCTGCGAAATCGAAATTTTTGCTGCCATCACACCCGTATTCGACGCAGAACGTTTTGGCATTAAGGTTGTTTCATCACCGCGTCACGCCGATATTTTGTTATTTACTGGCGCAGTCACCCGGGCGATGCGTATGCCTGCACTTCGGGCATATGAGTCTGCCCCCGATCATAAAATCTGTGTTTCCTACGGCGCGTGCGGTATCGGCGGCGGTATTTTCCACGATCTTTACAGCGTCTGGGGCGGCAGCGACACCATTGTCCCCATTGATGTTTGGATCCCCGGCTGCCCGCCAACACCGGTCGCCACCATTCACGGTTTCGCCGTGGCGCTCGGTTTGCTGCAACAGAAGATTCACGCGGTGGATTATCGCGATCCCACCGGGGTGACCATGCAACCGCTGTGGCCGCAGATCCCGCCATCACAGCGTATCGCCATTGAGCGAGAAGCGAGGCGGTTGGCGGGCTATCGTCAGGGGCGAGAAATTTGCGATCGGCTCCTGCGCCATTTAAGCGACGATCCTACAGGAAATCGGGTTAACACCTGGTTGCGCGAAGCTGACGATCCACGTCTCAATAGTATCGTTCAGCAACTCTTTCGCGTTCTCCGGGGGTTACATGGCTGAGGCGTGCGGGGAAATTGTTTTCTGGACGCTGCGAAAAAAGTTTGTCGCCAGTAGCGACGAGATGCCGGAACACAGCTCTCAGGTAATGTATTACTCGCTGGCTATCGGCCATCACGTTGGCGTGATTGATTGTCTGAATGTCGCCTTCCGCTGCCCACTGACGGAATACGAAGATTGGCTTGCACTGGTCGAAGAGGAGCAAGCCCGACGTAAGATGCTGGGGGTGATGACTTTTGGTGAGATTGTTATTGACGCCAGCCACACCGCCCTGTTGACCCGGGCATTCGCGCCAGTGGCAGATGACGCGACGTCGGCGTGGCAGGCGCGTAGCATTCAATTCATTCATCTGTTGGATGAAATTGTGCAGGAACCGGCCATCTATCTGATGGCCAGAAAAATTGCGTGAGAAGGATTTCTCATTAATAAGGACTGTTGATGGCTATGTCAGACGAGGCGATGTTTGCCCCGCCGCAAGGAATAACAATTGAAGCGGTAAACGGAATGCTCGCGGAGCGGTTAGCGCAGAAACACGGCAAGGCGTCTTTATTACGCGCCTTCATCCCGCTGCCGCCGCCGTTCAGCCCGGTACAACTTATTGAACTGCATGTTCTCAAAAGCAACTTCTATTACCGCTACCATGATGATGGCAGCGATGTGACGGCAACAACAGAGTATCAGGGTGAGATGGTCGATTATTCGCGCCACGCCGTCCTTCTCGGCAGTAGTGGAATGGCGGAGCTACGCTTTATTCGCACTCACGGCAGCCGTTTTACTCCCCAGGATTGCACACTGTTTAACTGGCTGGCACACATAATCACTCCGGTTCTGCAATCATGGCTCAATGATGAAGAACAGCAGGTGGCGCTGCGTTTGCTGGAGAAAGATCGCGATCATCATCGGGTACTGGTGGATATCACTAATGCAGTGTTGTCACATCTTGATCTCGACGATCTGATCGCTGACGTCGCTCGTGAGATCCATCATTTTTTCGGTCTGGCTTCAGTCAGTATGGTACTGGGCGATCATCGAAAGAACGAGAAGTTCAGCCTGTGGTGCAGCGATCTTTCTGCCTCACATTGTGCGTGTCTGCCACGCTGTATGCCTGGCGAAAGTGTATTGCTGACACAAACGCTACAAACCCGACAACCGACCTTGACGCACCGTGCAGACGATCTGTTTCTCTGGCAACGCGACCCGTTATTACACTTACTTGCATCTAACGGCTGCGAATCTGCGCTCCTTATACCGCTCACCTTTGGCAACCATACACCGGGTGCATTGTTGCTGGCGCATACCTCTTCCACTCTCTTTAGTGAGGAAAACTGCCAGCTACTACAACATATTGCCGATCGCATCGCTATTGCCGTTGGCAATGCCGATGCCTGGCGTAGCATGACCGATTTGCAGGAAAGCTTGCAGCAAGAAAACCACCAGCTTAGCGAGCAGCTCCTTTCGAATCTGGGCGTCGGTGACATTATCTATCAAAGCCAGGCAATGGAAGATTTGCTCCAGCAGGTAGATATTGTGGCGAAGAGCGACAGTACGGTGTTGATTTGTGGTGAAACCGGAACCGGCAAAGAGGTGATCGCCAGAGCGATCCATCAACTTAGCCCACGACGCGACAAGCCACTGGTCAAAATCAACTGCGCTGCCATCCCCGCCAGTCTTCTGGAAAGTGAGTTATTCGGTCATGACAAAGGGGCATTTACTGGTGCGATTAATACCCATCGTGGTCGTTTTGAAATTGCCGATGGCGGCACGTTGTTTCTCGATGAAATTGGCGATCTGCCGTTAGAACTTCAGCCTAAACTGCTGCGCGTATTGCAGGAACGGGAGATTGAGCGTCTCGGCGGGAGTAGAACGATCCCGGTAAATGTCAGAGTCATTGCCGCCACCAACCGTGATTTGTGGCAAATGGTTGAAGATCGCCAGTTTCGCAGCGATCTCTTTTATCGCCTGAATGTCTTCCCACTGGAACTGCCGCCACTGCGCGACCGTCCGGAAGATATCCCTCTTTTAGCAAAGCATTTCACGCAAAAAATGGCGCGCCATATGAATCGCGCAATTGACGCCATCCCGACCGAGGCGCTACGCCAGTTGATGTCGTGGGACTGGCCGGGCAACGTGCGCGAGCTGGAAAACGTGATTGAGCGAGCGGTACTACTGACTCGCGGTAACAGTCTGAATTTACATCTTAATGTCCGACAAAGCCGTTTACTGCCGACGCTAAATGAAGATTCAGCGCTTCGCAGTTCAATGGTGCAGTTGCTGCACCCGACGACGCCAGAGAATGACGAAGAAGAACGTCAGCGCATTGTTCAGGTATTGCGAGAAACCAATGGCATTGTTGCCGGGCCCCGTGGCGCGGCGACGCGATTAGGGATGAAGCGCACCACGCTGCTGTCACGAATGCAGCGTCTGGGGATCTCGGTTCGCGAGGTGTTGTAATCTGCTTTTGCAGGAGTATTCATGAGAAACAAACTCTCTTTCGACTTGCAGTTGAGCGCCAGAAAAGCGGCAATCGCTGAACGGATTGCCGCCCATAAAATTGCCCGCAGCAAAGTGTCGGTCTTTTTAATGGCGATGTCCGCAGGTGTGTTTATGGCGATCGGATTTACTTTTTACCTTACCGTTATCGCCGATGCCCCGTCTTCACAGGCATTAACCCATCTGGTGGGAGGCCTTTGCTTTACACTCGGCTTTATTTTGCTGGCGGTTTGCGGCACCAGCCTGTTCACCTCGTCGGTAATGACGGTGATGGCAAAAAGTCGGGGCGTTATTAGTTGGCGAACATGGCTGATTAACGCACTTCTGGTGGCCTGCGGTAATCTGGCAGGTATTGCCTGTTTCAGTTTGTTAATCTGGTTTTCCGGGCTGGTGATGAGTGAAAACGCGATGTGGGGAGTCGCGGTTTTACACTGCGCCGAGGGCAAAATGCATCATACATTTACTGAATCAGTCAGCCTCGGCATTATGTGCAATGTGATGGTTTGCCTGGCGCTGTGGATGAGTTATTGCGGACGTTCGTTATGCGACAAAATCGTCGCCATGATTTTGCCCATCACCCTGTTTGTCGCCAGTGGCTTTGAGCACTGTATCGCCAATTTGTTTGTGATTCCGTTCGCCATTGCCATTCGCCATTTCGCCCCTACCTCCTTCTGGCAACTGGCGCACAGTAGCGCAGACCATTTTCCGGCACTGACGGTCAGCCATTTTATTACCGCCAATCTGCTCCCGGTGATGCTGGGTAATATTATCGGCGGTGCAGTGCTGGTGAGTATTTGTTATCGGGCTATTTATTTACGTCAGGAACCCTAAAAATCAGCCCGGCGAAACAGTTCGTCGGGCTGAAGATTATTCTTGCGCGATTTGCCCATCGGGCCAGGCGTGAATCACGGCTTTGATCAACGTCGCCAATGGAATGGCGAAGAATACGCCCCAGAATCCCCACAAACCACCGAAGATCACTACTGATAAAATAATGACCAGCGGATGCAGGTTAACCGCTTCGGAGAACAACACAGGTACTAACAGGTTGCCGTCCAGCGCCTGAATAATCAGATACACCGCGAAGCAGCTCCAGAATTCCGTGCCAGCACCAAACTGGAATAGCGCCACGCCAACCACCGGAATGGTCACCACAAATGCACCAATGTACGGAATAAGTACCGAGAAGCCGACCAGCACCGCCAGCAGCAGCGAATAGTTCAGCCCGAAGAGTAAGAACCCCAGCCAGGTGGCGATCCCCACCACGATCATCTCCAGCACTTTGCCGCGGATATAGTTGGTGATTTGTTGATTCATCTCCTTCCACACCTGTCCTGCCAGCCCACGGTTGCGCGGCAGCACCCGGCGAACGGCATTCAGCATCTGCTCTTTGTCTTTCAGCAGGAAGAAGACCATCAATGGTACCAGCACCAGATAGACGGCAATGGTCAGCAAACCGACCAGCGAGGCGAGGGAAATTTTCACCACCGAATCGCCCATGGTCAGCATCCGACTGCGCATATTTTCGGCCATTGCATCAATAATGCCCGCGTCCATTAACGCCGGATAGCGGCGCGGCAACGTGGCGGCAAAGTCAGAAAGCTTATTGAGCATCCCCGGCATATCGCGAATTAAGTAGATGCCCTGCTGCCAGGCGATAGGCAATACCACGAACGCCATCAGTAGCAATATACCGACGAAAACCACCAATACAATCGACGTCGCCCAGCGGCGGGAGCAGCCAATAGATTGCAGGCGCACGGTTGGCCATTCCAGCAAATAGGCCAGCACAATAGCCACCAGCAACGGAGCAAGCAGGCCACTAAAGAAAAAGATAATGCCAAATCCGGCAACTAAAATAACCAGCAAGGCAATCGCTTCCGGGTCGCTAAAACGGCGGCGATACCATTGCATCAACATTTCGAGCATAAAGACCTTCCCTGAACCTCAAGAGCGGGATTGCGATCCGCAATTGTATCGAAATGTCACAAAAAAGACTTCGCTTTTTATGACGGATTCAGGAAACTGAAAAGTCATTTGAGTGGGCTAATCTTCGCCGTTACACTCAAAGGCGGCGCGGTGGGAACGATATTTCACAGTATCGGTCAAATGACTATCTTCAGAAATACAGGATAGAGGTTATGTTCAGGCAGTTGAAAAAAAACCTGGTTGCAACCCTCATTGCTGCTATGACCATTGGTCAGGTAGCCCCGGCGTTTGCCGATAGCGCAGACACCTTGCCGGATATGGGAACCTCCGCAGGAAGCACGCTTTCCATTGGTCAGGAAATGCAGATGGGCGACTATTATGTCCGCCAGCTACGCGGCAGCGCGCCGTTAATTAATGACCCGCTGTTAACGCAATATATTAATTCGCTGGGTATGCGTCTGGTTTCGCATGCCAATTCGGTTAAGACACCGTTTCATTTCTTTCTGATCAACAACGACGAAATTAACGCCTTTGCTTTCTTTGGCGGCAACGTGGTGCTGCACTCTGCCCTGTTCCGTTATTCCGATAACGAAAGTCAACTGGCTTCAGTTATGGCGCACGAAATCTCCCACGTCACCCAACGTCACCTGGCGCGAGCGATGGAAGATCAGCAGCGCAGCGCGCCGCTGACCTGGGTCGGCGCGTTAGGTTCTATTTTACTGGCGATGGCCAGTCCGCAGGCGGGGATGGCGGCGCTGACCGGTACACTGGCGGGAACGCGCCAGGGGATGATCAGTTTCACCCAGCAAAATGAACAGGAAGCGGACCGCATTGGTATTCAGGTGCTGCAACGCTCGGGATTCGATCCGCAGGCGATGCCGACCTTCCTCGAAAAATTACTCGATCAGGCGCGTTACTCCTCGCGCCCACCAGAAATTCTGCTCACTCACCCACTACCGGAAAGCCGTCTGGCTGATGCCCGTAACCGTGCCAATCAGATGCGCCCGATGGTGGTGCAATCGTCAGAAGATTTCTATCTGGCAAAAGTGCGCACACTGGGGATGTATAATTCCGGACGTAATCAGCTCACCAGTGATTTGCTGGATGAATGGGCAAAAGGAAACGTTCGTCAGCAACGAGCGGCGCAATATGGTCGTGCTCTACAGTCGATGGAAGCCAATAAATACGACGAGGCGCGTAAAACGCTGCAACCGTTACTGGCGGCAGAACCTGGCAACGCATGGTATCTCGATCTGGCTACCGATATCGATCTTGGGCAAAACAAAGCCAATGAGGCAATCAATCGCCTGAAAAATGCCCGTGATTTGCGCACCAATCCGGTGTTGCAGCTCAACCTGGCGAACGCTTATCTGCAAGGCGGTCAACCACAAGAAGCGGCCAATATTCTGAATCGCTACACGTTTAATAATAAAGATGACAGCAACGGCTGGGATTTACTGGCACAGGCGGAAGCCGCGCTAAATAACCGCGATCAGGAACTGGCTGCGCGAGCAGAAGGTTATGCGCTCGCCGGGCGACTCGATCAGGCCATTTCCTTGTTGAGTAGCGCCAGTTCGCAGGTGAAATTAGGCAGCCTGCAACAAGCGCGTTACGATGCGCGCATCGACCAGTTGCGCCAGCTGCAGGAACGCTTTAAGCCTTATACCAAGATGTAATTCGCATTAAAGGAAGAACAATGACCAAACAGGTAAAAATCTACCATAACCCACGCTGTTCAAAGAGCCGGGAAACGCTGAACCTGCTGAAAGAAAACGGCGTGGAGCCAGAAGTGGTGCTCTACCTTGAGACACCCGCCGATGCGGCAACGCTGCGCGATTTGCTGAAAATGCTGGGAATGAATAGCGCTCGTGAATTGATGCGCCAGAAAGAGGATCTTTATAAAGAACTGAACCTGGCTGACAGTTCGCTTAGCGAAGGGGCGCTTATTCAGGCAATGGTGGATAATCCGAAGCTAATGGAGCGCCCGATTGTGGTCGCGAATGGCAAAGCGCGGATTGGTCGTCCACCGGAGCTGGTACTGGAAATCGTGGGTTAAGAAGTGCTCCATCGCTAGTTGAAGCACATTGCCGGATGCGACGCTTGCCGCGTCTTATCCGGCCGACGAATACTATGGGTGCATTTCCGACAATAAACGTCTTGTCTACAGTTTCAGAATTTCTTTCACAAACGGAATGGTCAGCTTACGTTGCGCGGTAATCGACGCACGATCCAGCTGATCCAGCGTCATAAATAACGTGCGCATTTCTCTGTCGAGCCGCTTCAGCAAGAAACGCCCCACATCTTCCGGCAGTTCAAAACCACGCAAACGAGCGCGTAACTGTAGCGCCTGCAACTTATCTTCATCAGAAAGTGGCTGCAATTTGTAGATCTGCCCCCAGTCGAGACGCGACGCGAGATCCGGTAATCCCAGATTCAACTGCCGCGGTGGACGATCGCCGGTGATCAACAACCGTGTTTTACCCGATTCCAGAATTCGATTGTAGAGATCGAAAATCGCCATCTCCCACAACTCATCGCCTGCAATACACTCAATGTTGTCGATACAGACCAGCGACAAATGCTCCATACCGTCGAGCACTTCCGGAACAAACCAGGTGCGTTTATCCAGCGGGACATAGCCCACCGCATCGCCACGCTGTGACAATTCCGCGCAAGCCGCGTGCAGCAGATGGCTGCGCCCCGCGCCTTCGCGTGCCCAGAGATAGATGTAACCGCTATGTTCCTGACGCAGCACGTTTTGCAGCGCGGCCAGTAAAGAGGAGTTATCCCCCGGCCAGAAACTTGCAAAGGTTTCGTCGTCAGGAAGATAAAGTGGCAAAGAGAGCTGTGCCGGTGTGTTCAGAGATACCTCAACCAGGATTTCACAAAATCGCGAGAAGTTTACCACAGAATCCCATGATGTTTGAACCGGGCAGCAACACTGCCCGGTCGGTACATTATTTGTCTGTTATATCCGCGTCTTCTGCGTCCAGCACCACTTCTTCAGGGCGCAGCACACTAATCAGTTTGAAGACCAAACTTAAGCCGATACCGACGATGGTCGCCAGCGCCATACCTTTCAGCTCCGCCGCGCCGATGTTTACCTTCGCGCCACTGACGCCGATGATCAAAATCACGGAAGTCAGGATCAGGTTCTGTGCTTTGTTGTAATCCACTTTCGATTCGATCAAAACACGAATACCGGAAGCACCGATGACACCATAAAGCAGCAGCGAAACGCCGCCCATCACCGGCAATGGGATCATCTGGATAGCAGCAGCCAGTTTACCGACGCAGGAAAGCAGGATAGCGAAAATCGCCGCCCCGCCGATAACCCAGGTACTGTAAACACGGGTGATCGCCATCACGCCAATGTTTTCCCCGTAGGTAGTATTTGGCGTGGAGCCAAAGAAGCCGGAGATCACGGTCGACAAGCCGTTAGCAAACATCGAACGGTGCAGACCTGGATCGCGCAGCAGATCTTTTTTGACGATATTAGCCGTTACTACCAGGTGCCCTACGTGTTCGGCAATAACCACTAACGCCGCTGGCAGAATAGTCAGAATGGCAAACCACTCGAAGCGCGGCGTATAGAGAGTTGGCAGCGCAAACCAGTGAGCATTAATAATCGGCGTGGTATCGACAATTCCCATTGCGAAAGAGAGCGCGTAGCCCACCAGCACGCCAATTAAAATCGGGATAATTGCCAGGAAACCACGAAACAGCACGGAACCTAAAACCGTGACCGCCAGGGTGGTAATAGAGATGATGATGGTTTTGGAGTCTGGCGTTTGCCCTTCAGCCGGGAGTAAACCCGCCATACCGGCAGCTACGCCCGCCAGCTCCAGACCGATGACGGCAACGATTGCGCCCATTGCCGCAGGTGGAAACAGCACGTCCAGCCAGCCGGTCCCCGCTTTCTTCACGATAAAAGAAACCAGGCAGAACAGCACGCCGCACATAATAAAGCCGCCCAGCGCGACTTCATACCCTAACGGCAACAGTAACAATACCGGTGAAATAAAGGCAAAGCTGGAACCAAGATAAGCCGGGATTTTCCCTTTACAGATGAAGAGATACAGCAGCGTTCCTATACCGTTAAATAACAGTACAGTCGCCGGGTTAATATGAAATAAGACGGGCACCAGGACGGTTGCACCAAACATGGCGAACAAATGTTGCAAACTAAGCGGGATTGTCTGTAAAAGTGGCGGTCTTTCACTCACCCCGATAGCACGGCGCGTCATAGTATTATCCTCTGTATTATGTGTTATAGGCGCTTTACTCAAAAAAAAGCCGACTCTTAAAGTCGGCTTTAATTATTTTTATTCTTTATTTCGTACCAAAGATTTTGTCACCGGCATCGCCGAGGCCCGGAATAATGTATCCGTGCTCGTTCAGTCCCTGGTCAATCGATGCGGTATACAGTTCGACGTCCGGGTGCGCTTTTTCCAGCGCAGCGATACCTTCTGGCGCAGCTACCAGTACCAGAACTTTGATGCTGCTGCAGCCCGCTTTTTTCAGCAGGTCGATGGTCGCGATAACGGAACCACCGGTTGCCAGCATTGGGTCAACGATCAGCGCCATACGCTCATCGATGTTAGAAACCAGTTTCTGGAAGTACGGTACCGGCTCCAGCGTTTCTTCATTACGGTACATACCGACGACGCTGATACGCGCGCTCGGAACGTTTTCCAGCACACCGTCCATCATCCCCAGACCGGCACGCAGAATTGGCACAACGGTAATTTTCTTACCTTTGATCTGATCGATTTCTACCGGGCCGTTCCAGCCTTCGATAGTGACTTTTTCCGTTTCGAGGTCGGCGGTCGCTTCGTAAGTCAGCAGGCTACCCACTTCGGAAGCGAGTTCGCGAAAGCGCTTGGTGCTGATATCTTGCTCACGCATCAGTCCCAGCTTGTGTTTGACGAGTGGGTGTTTGACTTCCACGATCTTCATACTCTTTCTCCTTTGAGGGGCAGCCACAAAAAAAATCGACGGATTATACCTCCTTTCTTCAAGGCGGCAATATTATTTTCGTTGACTTTAGTCAAAATGATAACGGTTTGAGATAAAGTTATTTTGTATTCAAATGGTTATGGAAGAAGATTATTCCATCCGAAAACGATCCTTTGCCCTGGTACAAGTATTCTTTTGCCGCGCGCCTGGGGAAAAGACGTGCAAAAAGGTTGTGTAAAGCAGTCTCGCAAACGTTTGCTTTCCCTGTTAGAATTGCGCCGAATTTTATTTTTCTACCGCAAGTAACGCGTGGGGACCCAAGCAGTGACCGATAAAACCTCTCTTAGCTACAAAGATGCCGGTGTTGATATTGATGCAGGTAATGCTCTGGTTGGAAGAATCAAAGGCGTAGTGAAGAAAACGCGTCGTCCGGAAGTGATGGGCGGTCTGGGCGGCTTCGGTGCGCTGTGTGCATTGCCGCAAAAATATCGTGAACCCGTGCTGGTTTCCGGCACTGACGGCGTAGGTACCAAGCTGCGTCTGGCGATGGACTTAAAACGTCACGACACCATTGGTATTGATCTGGTCGCCATGTGCGTTAATGACCTGGTGGTGCAAGGTGCGGAACCGCTGTTTTTCCTCGACTATTACGCAACCGGAAAACTGGATGTTGATACCGCTTCAGCGGTGATCAGCGGCATCGCGGAAGGTTGTCTGCAATCGGGCTGTTCACTGGTGGGTGGCGAAACGGCAGAAATGCCGGGGATGTATCACGGTGAAGATTACGATGTCGCTGGTTTCTGCGTTGGCGTGGTAGAAAAATCAGAAATCATTGACGGATCTAAAGTCAGCGACGGCGATGTGCTGATTGCACTCGGCTCCAGCGGTCCGCACTCGAACGGCTATTCGCTGGTGCGCAAAATTCTTGAAGTCAGCGGTTGTGATCCGCAAACCACCGAACTTGATGGTAAGCCATTAGCCGATCATCTGCTGGCACCGACCCGCATTTACGTGAAGTCAGTGCTGGAGTTGATTGAAAAGGTCGATGTGCATGCCATTGCGCACCTGACCGGCGGCGGCTTCTGGGAAAACATTCCGCGCGTATTGCCAGATAATACCCAGGCAGTGATTGATGAATCTTCCTGGCAGTGGCCGGAAGTGTTCAACTGGCTGCAAACGGCAGGTAACGTTGAGCGCCATGAAATGTATCGCACCTTCAACTGCGGCGTCGGTATGATTATTGCCCTTCCTGCTCCGGAAGTGGACAAAGCCCTCGCCCTGCTCAATGCCAACGGTGAAAACGCGTGGAAAATCGGTATCATCAAAGCCTCTGATTCCGAACAACGCGTGGTTATCGAATAATGAATATTGTGGTGCTTATTTCCGGCAACGGAAGTAATTTGCAGGCAATTATTGACGCCTGCAAAACCAACAAAATTAAAGGCACCGTACGGGCAGTTTTCAGCAATAAGGCCGACGCGTTCGGCCTTGAACGCGCCCGCCAGGCGGGTATTGCAACACATACGCTCATCACCAGCGCGTTTGACAGTCGTGAAGCCTATGACCGGGAGTTGATTCATGAAATCGACATGTACGCACCCGATGTGGTCGTGCTGGCTGGTTTTATGCGCATTCTCAGCCCGGCGTTTGTCTCCCATTATGCCGGGCGTTTGCTGAACATTCACCCTTCTCTGCTGCCGAAATATCCCGGATTACACACCCATCGTCAGGCGCTGGAAAATGGCGATGAGGAGCACGGTACATCGGTGCATTTCGTCACCGATGAACTGGACGGTGGCCCGGTTATTTTACAGGCGAAAGTCCCGGTATTTGCTGGTGATACGGAAGATGACATCACCGCCCGCGTGCAAACCCAGGAACACGCTATTTATCCACTGGTGATTAGCTGGTTTGCCGATGGTCGTCTGAAAATGCACGAAAACGCCGCGTGGCTGGATGGTCAACGTCTGCCGCCGCAGGGCTACGCTGCCGACGAGTAATGCCCCCGTAGTTAAAGCGCCAGCTCTGCCGCTGGCGTTTTTCAATTCACCTGTAAATCGCAAGCTCCAGCAGTTTTTTTCCCCCTTTTCTGGCATAGTTGGACATCTGCCAATATTGCTCGCCATAATATCCAGGCAGTGTCCCGTGAATAAAACGGAGTAAAAGTGGTAATGGGTCAGGAAAAGCTATACATCGAAAAAGAGCTCAGTTGGTTATCGTTCAATGAACGCGTGCTTCAGGAAGCGGCGGACAAATCTAACCCGCTGATTGAAAGGATGCGTTTCCTGGGGATCTATTCCAATAACCTTGATGAGTTCTATAAAGTCCGCTTCGCTGAACTGAAGCGACGCATCATTATTAGCGAAGAACAAGGCTCCAACTCTCATTCCCGCCATTTACTGGGCAAAATTCAGTCCCGGGTGCTGAAAGCCGATCAGGAATTCGACGGCCTCTACAACGAGTTGTTGCTGGAGATGGCGCGCAACCAGATCTTCCTGATTAATGAACGCCAGCTCTCCGTCAATCAACAAAACTGGCTGCGTCATTATTTTAAGCAGTATCTGCGTCAGCACATTACGCCGATTTTAATCAATCCTGACACTGATTTAGTGCAGTTCCTGAAAGATGATTACACCTATCTGGCGGTGGAAATTATCCGTGGCGATACCATCCGTTACGCGCTGCTGGAGATCCCATCAGATAAAGTGCCGCGCTTTGTGAATTTACCGCCAGAAGCGCCGCGTCGACGCAAGCCGATGATTCTTCTGGATAACATTCTGCGTTACTGCCTTGATGATATTTTCAAAGGCTTCTTTGATTATGACGCGCTGAATGCCTATTCAATGAAGATGACCCGCGATGCCGAATACGATTTAGTGCATGAGATGGAAGCCAGCCTGATGGAGTTGATGTCTTCCAGTCTCAAGCAGCGTTTAACTGCTGAGCCGGTGCGTTTTGTTTATCAGCGCGATATGCCCAATGCGCTAGTTGAAGTGTTACGCGAAAAACTGACTATTTCCCGCTACGACTCCATCGTCCCCGGCGGTCGTTATCATAATTTTAAAGACTTTATTAATTTCCCCAATGTCGGCAAAGCCAATCTGGTGAACAAACCACTGCCGCGGTTACGCCACATTTGGTTTGATAAAGCCCAGTTCCGCAATGGTTTTGATGCCATTCGCGAACGCGATGTGTTGCTCTATTATCCTTATCATACCTTTGAGCATGTGCTGGAACTGCTGCGTCAGGCTTCGTTCGACCCGAGCGTACTGGCGATTAAAATTAACATTTACCGCGTGGCGAAAGATTCACGCATCATCGACTCGATGATCCACGCCGCACACAACGGTAAGAAAGTCACCGTGGTGGTTGAGTTACAGGCGCGTTTCGACGAAGAAGCCAACATTCACTGGGCGAAGCGCCTGACCGAAGCAGGCGTGCACGTTATCTTCTCTGCGCCGGGGCTGAAAATTCACGCCAAACTGTTCCTGATTTCACGTAAAGAAAATGGTGAAGTGGTGCGTTACGCACACATCGGGACCGGAAATTTTAACGAAAAAACCGCGCGTCTTTATACTGACTATTCGTTGCTGACCGCCGATGCGCGCATCACCAACGAAGTACGGCGGGTGTTCAACTTTATTGAAAACCCATACCGTCCGGTGACATTTGATTATTTAATGGTGTCGCCGCAAAACTCCCGCCGCCTGTTGTATGAAATGGTGGACCGCGAAATCGCCAACGCGCAGCAAGGGCTGCCCAGCGGTATCACCCTGAAGCTAAATAACCTTGTCGATAAAGGCCTGGTTGATCGTCTGTATGCGGCCTCCAGCTCCGGCGTACCGGTTAATCTGCTGGTTCGCGGCATGTGTTCGCTGATCCCCAATCTGGAAGGCATTAGCGACAACATTCGTGCCATCAGTATTGTTGACCGTTACCTTGAACATGACCGGGTTTATATTTTTGAAAATGGCGGCGATAAAAAGGTCTACCTTTCTTCCGCCGACTGGATGACGCGCAATATTGATTATCGTATTGAAGTGGCGACACCGCTGCTCGATCCGCGCCTGAAGCAGCGGGTGCTGGACATCATCGACATATTATTCAGCGATACAGTCAAAGCACGTTATATCGATAAAGAACTCAGTAATCGCTACGTTCCCCGCGGCAATCGCCGCAAAGTACGGGCGCAGTTGGCGATTTACGACTACATCAAATCACTCGAACAACCTGAATAACCCTATGCCAATACACGATAAATCCCCTCGTCCGCAGGAGTTTGCTGCGGTCGATCTTGGTTCAAACAGTTTTCACATGGTCATAGCCCGTGTGGTAGATGGTGCCATGCAGATTATTGGCCGCCTGAAACAGCGGGTGCATCTGGCGGACGGCCTGGGGCCAGATAATATGTTGAGTGAAGAAGCAATGACGCGCGGTTTAAACTGTCTGTCGCTGTTTGCCGAACGGCTACAAGGGTTTTCTCCTGCCAGCGTCTGTATAGTTGGCACCCATACACTGCGTCAGGCGCTGAACGCCACTGACTTTCTGAAACGCGCGGAAAAGGTCATTCCCTACCCGATTGAAATTATTTCCGGTAATGAAGAAGCCCGTCTGATTTTTATGGGCGTGGAACATACCCAACCGGAGAAAGGTCGCAAACTGGTTATTGATATTGGCGGCGGATCTACGGAACTGGTGATTGGTGAAAATTTCGAACCTATTCTCGTTGAAAGCCGCCGGATGGGTTGTGTCAGCTTTGCCCAGCTTTATTTCCCTGGCGGGGTCATCAATAAAGAGAATTTCCAGCGCGCTCGTATGGCGGCAGCACAAAAACTGGAAACGTTAACCTGGCAATTCCGTATTCAGGGCTGGAACGTGGCAATGGGCGCTTCCGGTACCATAAAAGCCGCCCATGAAGTGTTAATGGAAATGGGCGAGAAAGACGGGATAATTACCCCGGAACGTCTGGAAAAACTGGTAAAAGAAGTTTTACGTCACCGTAATTTCGCATCGCTGAGTTTACCGGGTCTTTCCGAAGAGCGGAAAACAGTCTTCGTTCCTGGACTGGCGATTTTATGCGGTGTGTTTGATGCTTTAGCCATCCGTGAACTGCGCCTTTCTGACGGGGCGTTACGCGAAGGCGTACTGTATGAAATGGAAGGACGTTTCCGTCATCAGGATGTGCGTAGTCGCACCGCCAGCAGCCTCGCCAACCAGTATCACATCGACAGCGAACAGGCCCGACGGGTGCTGGATACCACTATGCAAATGTACGAACAGTGGCGGGAACAGCAACCGAAGCTGGCGCATCCGCAACTGGAGGCGCTACTGCGATGGGCCGCCATGCTGCATGAGGTCGGGTTGAATATCAACCACAGCGGTTTGCATCGCCACTCCGCTTATATTCTGCAAAACAGCGACTTGCCGGGTTTTAATCAGGAACAACAGCTAATGATGGCGACACTGGTGCGCTATCACCGTAAAGCGATTAAGCTCGACGATCTGCCGCGCTTTACCTTGTTTAAGAAGAAACAGTTCCTGCCACTGATTCAGCTATTGCGCCTTGGCGTATTACTCAATAATCAACGTCAGGCAACCACTACACCGCCAACATTGACGCTGATTACCGATGACAGTCACTGGACACTGCGTTTTCCGCATGACTGGTTTAATCAGAATGCGCTGGTACTGCTTGATCTGGAAAAGGAGCAAGAATACTGGGAAGGCGTGGCTGGCTGGCGGTTGAAAATTGAAGAAGAAAGTACACCAGAAATCGCCGCTTAATGCTTTGCGGGCCGACGAGAAATGTCGGCCCGCATTATTCAGGCACTTTCGCGAATGGGTTCGATTTCATTCAGCGTATCAATTAACGGTTGCGGCTTACCAATAAGATAACCCTGCATATAATCGATCCCCAAAGAGAACACCGCCTCGCGGATCTCTTCGTTTTCAACGTACTCTGCCACTACCCGCATTTTCTTCATTCGCGCCAGGTGGCAAATCGACGCCACTATCTGATAATCCAGACTATTTGACACAATATTGCGGATAAAACTGCCGTCAATTTTAAGCAAATCGGCATTCACATTTTTAAGCCGCGCATAGCTGGCATAGCCGGTGCCGAAATCATCAATCGCAATCTGGCAGCCTAATTCCTGAAGATGCTGCAAGGTGATTTGCGCCTGCTTAACATTTGTCAGAGCATTACTTTCGGTGACTTCAAAAATAAGTTGCCACGCTTCAATTTGATATTTAGCCAGCAGCTGACTGACTTCAACGGGAAAACGAGCCTGACATACCGAGGTTGGCGACAGATTAATCGCAAAACGGTGAGCGGGCATCTTCGCTCTGTTTTCAGCCATAAATTGCAGCGTATGCTCAATGACCCACATGTCGATACTCGACGATAAACCAAATTCGTGCGCGACCGGCAAGAAGCTGTCGGGGCTGATCAGTTCATCATTATCACCTTTCATGCGAAGAAGAATTTCATGGTAGACATCACCACGCATACCGGTAATCGGCTGGGCCATCAGGAAAAAATGGTTGTGTTCCAGCGCCTGCTGTAGCCGATTCATCATCGCGACTTTATCTTTCAATTCGCGTTGCAAATACATTGCTCCGCGACGCTGCATATTTTCCGGGGCGTTGGTCACGATGGAAAGTTCGGCGACCGTATTTAGCTCTCCCAGCAGCAGGTAGATATGATTCACTGGCGAGCGCACATAGCAGTAACTGACGCCAATCTGCGGTTGCATCGGCATTCCATCCCAAAAGAAACGAAATTGCTTGAGATGGCTATCCAGTTCGGTAATGCGCTCCTGGTGCGATTCTGTATTCAGTCGCAGCGCGAGATCGTTACCCGAAAGCTGATAAACATCTTCACCCGGTTCCAGCAAGGGTGACAGCCAGTGAGAAAGTTTTTGCTTGTATTGAATCCGTAGCATGATGCCATAGTTCTTAACCAGCATTTCCATGCCAGGGATGCGTAAATAACAAAGCGCAGACCAGGGGGCATCACGCAACGCGCGATTCAGGGCGCGAACATTTGGTAGATGAACCACCGGGTCCACATACGCAAGCCGCTGAATGCGTCTGACTACCGCTCTCTGACGGGTTGCCAGTACAGCCATATAATTGACAATAAAAGAGAATACCAGATAACTGGAGGAGGTTATGGTCAGCTGCGTGGTATAGCCAGGATAAATGGGAATGTAATTTTGATAGCTGTGGATGCTGATCATCAACACGACCGCCCAGAGCAGCGAAATCAGCTTATAACCATAGCGCATCGCTCCCCACATCATCAGGGGCAGCAATAATGACAAGGTATAGTTGGTGCTAAAAATTGTGCTTTTTTCATTTAACGGCATGCATAACAGCAGCAGTAAAGCACCTAATGCCAGTAGCCAGAGTGCGAACTCTTTTTTGGTGACTTTGACATCAACCTGCTGTTTTAATTGCGAATAATAACTGCGTAAATAAAACGGATTTCGCACTACACGAATGATGAAGTAGCACAGCGGGACACCAATCAGATTGCCCACCAGTAAGGCCTGATAATTGATTAAGGTCCCGAGGTTAAAAGGCATGACGCCGACCAGATTTTCTCTGCTCGCCAGTAATCCTACAAACGCAGCAAACTGGAAAAGTATCAGAAACAGCGTTGCAGGAAACACAATCTGCCAGAATATACGCTGGGAAATTAAACGGGTATCACCATGTGAAACGTTGTTACGCCGGGGAGTAAAGACCCTGTAACCGCCCCAACAGAGAATGATAATGATAATAAAATTAGCCGTTAATGAGAGCGTTTCGTAGAAACCCAGCTCTGCATATTTGCGGACAAAAATCCCTAAGGCGATCCCTGGCAATGCCGCCCAGCTGAAAAACATCATCATGCTGATCATCAGTGCCAGAGGCAGATAAAAGAGAAAAACCTCACCGGAAGAAATATGCGCGAAAGTATTGATGTGGCCGAAAATGGGCAAGATTAAAGAAGGCAGGAACAGCGGAAGCCCCCACCATTTATCACGTATTTTTATATAAGTTGCATTCAGTTTCATAGATGCTCAGCAGAATCCCCCACATCCTGAAGGAGGTGTATTCAGACAGGCATCCCACCTGACTTCGAATGATGATTATTCATCACTATAGAGAGCATTGATTCTAAGTGTCATATGAAAGTTCCAATTGATATATATCAAACAAAATAACCCTGATTAATGAATTATTACGTTTATCATGTTAATTCATCATTATTACATCATCATTGTAAATAATTAAATTAACTTCCATAACATTAAAATATGTATCCACTGACGCTTTTTTACATAACGAAGAATTGACCATTTTGTCCTGTTGTGCCTTAATGTAAGTACCGTCCACAGCGTGGGACATACTTCAAGGAACCTTTTGTGAGTCAGGCAACCAGTATGCGAAAACGACACCGATTTAACAGTCGCATGACCCGTATCGTACTGCTCATCAGCTTTATCTTCTTCTTTGGCCGTTTTATCTACTCGTCCGTCGGTGCATGGCAGCACCATCAGAGCAAAAAAGAAGCTCAGCAATCCACACTCTCCGTCGAATCACCGGTACAACGTTAGCGGTTACCTTCTCCACTTTCACAGGACATAACGGCACCTCGCTGTCGGATGCTTTTGCTCTTTGGGATTATCAAAGCGGCAGATATTCTTTCATCTTAAATTTTACGTCTTTGTCCTGACTGATGTTTATCCTGTTTGGCTGCGAAATAAATATAAAATTAATACATATGTTTTAATGATGTATTTTTATAAATTATTTTCCACATGAATTTTAATAAATTTAATCTATTCCTTTATACGCAATACATTTACTTTCCTCTTTTGATGATCTTAAATGTCTTATTTTTCGTAATGTGTATAACAAGGAATAGTGATGAAATTTAAAAAATGTCTTCTGCCTGTGGCAATGTTAGCGTCATTCACTCTGGCAGGATGCCAGTCAAATGCTGATGATCATGCCGCCGATGTTTATCAAACCGATCAACTGAATACCAAACAAGAAACTAAAACCGTTAATATTATTTCCATTCTTCCCGCAAAAGTTGCCGTAGACAACTCCCAAAATAAACGAAACGCACAAGCCTTCGGCGCGCTTATTGGTGCAGTCGCTGGCGGTGTAATCGGCCACAACGTGGGGTCTGGCAGCAATTCCGGAACGACGGCAGGTGCAGTTGGCGGCGGAGCTGTTGGCGCGGCAGCGGGTTCTATGGTGAATGATAAAACCTTAGTGGAAGGTGTTTCTCTAACGTATAAGGAAGGCACCAAAGTGTATACCTCCACCCAGGTGGGTAAAGAGTGCCAGTTTACGACAGGTTTAGCCGTTGTTATTACCACGACGTATAACGAAACGCGTATTCAGCCAAATACCAAATGTCCTGAAAAGAGCTAATGATCAGGAGGAGTCATGAAGAAAGTTTTTCTTTGCGCCATCTTAGCCTCCTTAAGCTATCCGGCTATCGCCTCATCATTGCAGGATCAACTCTCTGCTGTCGCAGAAGCGGAACAGCAAGGTAAAAATGAAGAGCAAAGGCAGCATGACGAATGGGTCGCGGAGCGCAACAGGGAAATCCAGCAAGAGAAGCAACGTCGCGCAAACGCCCAGGCCGCGGCTAATAAAAGAGCGGCAACGGCAGCAGCGAATAAGAAAGCTCGTCAGGATAAACTGGACGCCGAAGCCACTGCGGACAAAAAACGCGATCAAAGTTATGAAGATGAGCTACGCAGCTTAGAGATTCAGAAACAAAAACTGGCGCTGGCGAAAGAAGAAGCCCGCGTTAAGCGAGAAAACGAATTTATCGATCAGGAACTGAAGCACAAAGCTGCGCAAACCGATGTGGTGCAATCTGAAGCTGACGCAAACAGAAATATGACTGAAGGCGGTCGCGATCTGATGAAAAGCGTGGGCAAAGCAGAAGAGAACAAATCGGACAGCTGGTTTAATTAATCGATGTAAGTAACTTCAAGCCTATAATTCTTGAAGATAAAAAACCCTCTGTAGTAACAGAGGGTTTTGTTCATTCATAGTGCAGGGATCAAAATCATTCCCACTCAATGGTAGCTGGCGGCTTGCCGCTGATGTCATACACCACGCGGGAAATACCGTTCACTTCATTGATAATGCGGTTGGAAACGCGACCGAGGAAATCGTACGGCAGATGCGCCCAGTGTGCGGTCATAAAGTCGATGGTTTCGACAGCACGCAGAGAGACAACCCAGTCATACTTACGACCATCGCCCATTACGCCAACGGAACGTACCGGCAGGAAGACGGTGAACGCCTGGCTGACTTTGTCGTACAGGTCCGCTTTACGCAGTTCTTCAATGAAGATGGCGTCAGCACGGCGCAGCAGGTCACAATACTCTTTCTTCACTTCACCCAGAACACGAACGCCAAGGCCTGGTCCCGGGAACGGGTGACGGTACAGCATGTCGTACGGCAGGCCCAGCTCCAGACCAATCTTACGCACTTCGTCTTTGAACAGCTCTTTCAGCGGTTCAACCAGGCCCATCTTCATCTCTTTCGGCAGGCCGCCCACGTTGTGGTGAGATTTGATGACATGTGCTTTACCGGTTGCAGAAGCAGCAGATTCGATAACGTCAGGGTAGATAGTGCCCTGCGCCAGCCACTTCACGTCTTCCAGTTTCAGTGCTTCTTCATCGAATACTTCAACGAAAACGCGACCGATGATTTTACGTTTTGCTTCCGGATCGTTTTCGCCAGCCAGCGCTGACAGGAAGCGATCTTCTGCCGGTACGTGAACAATGTTCAGACCAAAGTGATCGCCAAACATATCCAGAACCTGCTCTGCTTCGTTGAGACGCAGCAGGCCGTTGTCGACGAATACGCAAGTCAGGTTTTTACCGATAGCGCGGTGCAACAGCATTGCGGTTACGGAGGAATCCACGCCACCAGAGAGGCCGAGGATGACTTTATCGTCGCCTACCTGCTCGCGGATACGGGCTACAGCATCGTCGATAATTTTCGCCGGCGTCCACAGGGCTTCGCACTGACAGATATCACGCACAAAACGCTCCAGCATGCGCATACCCTGGCGAGTGTGAGTCACTTCCGGGTGGAACTGTACGCCATAGAAGCGTTTTTCTTCGTTAGCCATGATGGCGAACGGGCAGCTTTCGGTGCTGGCTACGGTGATGAAGTCGGACGGGATAGCGGTAACTTTATCGCCGTGGCTCATCCAGACATCGAGCAGAGGTTTACCGTCTGCTGTCAGAGCATCTTCGATACCGCGAACCAGTGCGCTGTCGTTTACGACTTCAACCTGCGCATAGCCAAATTCACGTTCGTTAGAGGCTTCAACATGACCACCCAACTGCATTGCCATGGTCTGCATACCATAGCAAACGCCGAATACCGGTACGCCTGCTTCAAAGACATACTGCGGCGCACGCGGGCTGTTTTCTTCGGTGGTGCTTTCCGGGCCGCCGGAAAGAATAATGCCGCTTGGATTGAAGTCACGAATTTGTGCTTCTGTCACATCCCACGCCCACAGTTCGCAGTAAACACCCAGTTCACGCACGCGGCGCGCAACCAGTTGGGTGTACTGAGAACCGAAGTCCAGAATGAGGATGCGATGCTTATGAATGTTTTCCGTCATTGACGCTTATTCCGAGGCAAGTGAAACAGATAATATAAATCGCCCGACATGAAGTCGGGCGAAGAGAATCAGGAGCCCAGACGGTAGTTCGGGGACTCTTTAGTAATGGTCACGTCGTGAACGTGGCTTTCCTGAATGCCCGCACCGCTGATACGTACAAACTCCGCTTTAGTACGCAGTTCGTCGATAGTACCACAGCCGGTCAGGCCCATACAGGAGCGCAGGCCGCCCATCTGCTGGTGAATGATCTCTTTCAGGCGACCTTTATAGGCCACGCGACCTTCGATACCTTCCGGCACCAGTTTGTCGGCAGCGTTGTCGCTCTGGAAGTAACGGTCAGAAGAACCTTTGGACATCGCGCCCAGAGAGCCCATCCCACGGTAAGACTTGTAAGAACGGCCCTGGTAGAGCTCGATTTCACCTGGGGATTCTTCAGTACCCGCCAGCATGGAACCTACCATCACCGCGCTTGCACCAGCAGCGATAGCTTTGGCGATATCGCCAGAGAAACGAATACCACCGTCAGCGATAACCGGAATCCCGGTGCCTTCCAGGGCTTCTACTGCGTCAGCAACGGCGGTGATCTGCGGAACACCTACGCCAGTCACGATACGCGTCGTACAGATAGAGCCAGGGCCGATACCGACTTTAACCGCGCTGCAACCAGCTTCTGCCAGAGCGCGTGCCCCCGCAGCTGTTGCCACGTTGCCGCCGATGATTTGCAGATCCGGATATTTAGCACGAGTTTCACGGATACGCTGCAGAACGCCTTCAGAGTGACCGTGAGAGGAGTCGATCAGCAGAACGTCAACGCCTGCGGCAACCAGCGCGTCGACACGCTCTTCGTTACCAGCGCCAGCGCCAACCGCTGCACCAACACGCAGACGGCCTTGCTCGTCTTTACAGGCGTTCGGTTTACGTTCCGCTTTCTGGAAGTCTTTCACGGTGATCATGCCGATCAGGTGGAATTCGTCATCAACCACCAGCGCCTTTTCAACGCGTTTTTCGTGCATTTTTGCCAGCACCACTTCACGGGCTTCGCCTTCACGCACGGTTACCAGACGCTCTTTCGGCGTCATGTAAACGCTAACCGGTTGATTCAGATCGGTCACAAAACGCACGTCACGACCGGTGATGATGCCGACCAGTTCGTTTTCTTCGGTAACCACCGGGTAGCCCGCAAAGCCGTTACGCTCGGTCAGTTCTTTCACTTCACGCAGGGTGGTTGTCGGCAGCACGGTCTGCGGATCAGTTACCACGCCAGATTCGTGTTTTTTCACACGGCGAACTTCTTCTGCCTGGCGTTCAATGGACATGTTTTTGTGGATAAAGCCGATACCGCCTTCCTGAGCCAGAGCAATAGCCAGGCGCGCTTCCGTTACGGTATCCATTGCTGCGGAAAGCATAGGGATATTCAGACGAATAGTTTTCGTCAGCTGGGTGCTGAGGTCAGCAGTATTCGGCAGAACGGTAGAATGAGCAGGAACGAGGAGAACGTCGTCAAACGTCAGAGCTTCTTTAGCGATACGTAGCATGGGCAATATCTCGACCAGAGTGGTTAATAAATATTGCCGCGGCATTATACAGAGCGTAACCGATTGCATCTACCCCTTTTTGCAAAAAATGCTTGCTATCCCCGGAGGGCGGGTTACTATCGACTGAATAACCTGCTGATTTAGAATTTGATCTCGCTCACATGTTACCTTCTCAATCCCCTGCAATTTTTACCGTTAGTCGCCTGAATCAAACGGTTCGTCTGCTGCTTGAGCATGAGATGGGACAGGTGTGGATCAGCGGCGAAATCTCTAATTTCACACAACCAGCTTCCGGTCACTGGTATTTTACGCTCAAAGACGACACCGCCCAGGTGCGCTGTGCGATGTTCCGCAACAGCAACCGTCGGGTGACCTTTCGCCCGCAGCACGGACAACAAGTTTTAGTGCGCGCCAATATTACACTCTATGAACCGCGCGGCGATTATCAGATTATCGTCGAGAGTATGCAGCCTGCCGGTGAAGGGTTGCTGCAACAAAAATACGAACAGCTTAAAGCGAAATTGCAGGCTGAAGGTTTGTTCGATCAGCAGTTAAAGAAACCGCTTCCCTCCCCCGCGCACTGCGTCGGTGTGATCACCTCAAAAACCGGTGCTGCGCTACATGATATTTTGCATGTGTTAAAACGTCGCGATCCGTCTTTGCCGGTGATCATCTACCCCACCGCCGTTCAGGGTGATGACGCGCCAGGGCAAATTGTTCGCGCCATTGAACTGGCGAATCAGCGTAACGAATGTGATGTGCTGATCGTCGGGCGCGGCGGCGGTTCGCTGGAAGATTTGTGGAGTTTTAACGACGAACGTGTAGCGCGGGCGATCTTTGCCAGTCGCATTCCGGTGGTCAGCGCCGTCGGGCATGAGACGGATGTGACGATTGCCGACTTTGTTGCTGATCTGCGTGCGCCAACGCCGTCTGCCGCCGCTGAAGTAGTGAGCCGCAATCAGCAAGAATTACTGCGCCAGGTGCAATCGGCCCGTCAACGACTGGAGATGGCGATGGATTATTATCTCGCCAACCGCACGCGTCGTTTTACGCAGATCCATCATCGCTTGCAGCAGCAGCATCCACAGCTCCGGCTGGCACGCCAACAAACCATGCTTGAACGCCTGCAAAAACGGATGAGCTTTGCGCTGGAAAATCAGCTTAAGCGTGCCGGGCAACAGCAGCAGCGATTAACACAGCGGCTGAATCAGCAAAATCCACAGCCGAAGATTCATCGCGCGCAAACGCGCATTCAGCAACTGGAATATCGTTTAGCAGAAACCCTGCGCGCACAGCTTAGCGCCACGCGTGAACGTTTCGGTAATGCAGTAACGCATCTCGAAGCGGTGAGTCCGCTGTCCACACTCGCTCGCGGTTATAGCGTTACCAGCGCCGCTGATGGCGCGGTGTTAAAACAGGTTAAGCAGGTGAAAGTGGGTGAGACACTGACCACTCGCCTGGGCGATGGCGTAGTGATCAGTGAAGTGAGTGCGGTGACGAAAAGCCGCAAGCCACGTAAAAAAGCCTGATAGCGCGTTGCGTATCAGGCTTTCGGAACCTCATATTGACAAGGTGGATAAGGTTACTGGAAGCAGGTTGCAAACCCCGGCGTTTTCGCAGGCTGAATGCCACAGTTGAGACTGCCAGAGCCTTCATCAACACCACAATAGAACGACCCAGCCTTATCAGTAGATAAATACGGGAAGCTTATCGAGGACGGCCATCCCAATGTGCTAAAGCCGGAGTGTAATGTTTGTAATTCGGCACTGCTCGGCACGTTATTCATACTGCCACACTGCTGCGCGACATCCCATTTAGAGGAATCCATAACATGCGCCAGTGCCCAGGTTTCATTATTTACATCAGGCGTTGCTGCTGCGGTAGCGCCTGACGGCAACTCCGATTTTAATAGCGGGCGATGCAGCGTCTTGCCACTTACCGTGGCGGTATCCGCCATATGACCCCAGAAATACGCCGTGGCGACATTCGGGCTGGTCGGCACGGTGAAAATCGTGTCCAGCGTCGCCGTTATGGTGGCGTTATCCGTCAGCGTCACCGTCAACGGCGTTTTATATCCTGGCGTATTATCCTGACGAACGGTAAAGCTTGCCGTACCGTCCGCTCCCGTGACTCCGTCGATGGTATTTCCACTGTCAGCCAACGTGACTGCCGCACCGGATGAAGGTTGCACAGTCAAATCGTCCATCGCATCCACATCGCCATACAGCGTCGCCCCGCTGTTACGCGGCACGGCCTCACCGCGTTTTAGGATAAAAGCGATATTCGGCACCGGCTTCCCGGCGCTGTCTTTTACGGTAACGACAATGGGCGCGGCGTCGCCTTTTTTCACCGTCGCCGCCTGTGTGGCGTCATCCAGCGCCGTTGATGTCAGCGTGACGCTGGAAACGCTCGCACGCGGGTTAACCAGGCAGGCCTGATGAGCGGGATTATATTGGCCTCTCGAACCATTTACCAGGCTGACGGCCTGCGGATTACTGCCCCCTTCCCAGTTATCCACCGCCCACCATGCATACTGCGTAGGCCAGCCAATTTGCGCGGTAATCGTGTTTCCTGGATAACGTGTATAGAGCGCTTCTAAATCATCGCTCAATGGTCGACGCGCCGCTTCACAAGGGCTGAGATTGCTGTCAGCCCTCTGCGTTGCGTTAAACACTGGCCAGGCTTCATTGCTATTCGTTATCTGACTTACCCCGGATGTCGACGGCAGCTCTTTCCACAGTTTAGGGCGCTCAAAGACAGCACCGTTTTCCGCCGTGACGGTATCCGGCATATGGCCCCAGTAAGTTGCTAATGCGGCATCCGGGCTGGTGAGGACGGTAAAAATCAGATCCAGAGTAGATACCTTTGCCGTGTCACGGGCCAGGATGGCGTTAAAGGGGATTGCCAGGCCGACAGTATCAGGCTGTTCAACATTGAATGTCGCCGTACCATCGCTACCGGTGAAACCAAGCCATTGTGTACCATTTGAAACCAGCGGGAATGTCGCCGACACGGGCGTCAGTTCCGTTAACTTTATTTCATTCGCTGGAGTCCCCACGATTGTTCCTGAACGGCTCAACGCTGAATCACGTTTGAGCGTCACCGCTTCGCCCGCCAACGGGTTGCCATCACGATCTTTTACCGTTACCACAATCGGTATTGAGTTACCTTTTTTCGCTGACGCGCTGGGACGGCCGCCATTGCTGGTGGTTCTGGCGTCATCCTGTGCGGATGACGTCAACGTTACGCTGACGCCGGCCGGATGCGGCTGTGCCAGGCAAAGCATCAACGCACTGGTTGTCCCCTTCTGCGTAATGGTTCCGTCTTTCAGGCTGATGAGTTGATAAGTCCACGACGTTCCACTCAGCATGACCATATCATAGGCCCACCAGTTACCTGCATATACGGGTAACCCCAGGTCGGTCATTAGCGTGCCGTTCGGGTGATCGCGATACAAATCCAACAGCTCATTACTGCGCGGTTGATTTTCGAGCGGGCAATCTGTCGATGTTAAATTTTGCGCGTTGCTCATATATGACCAAACTTCGCCGTTAGAGCTAATCGATGAGCCTGAGCTGGTTTCGGCTTTCAGCAGCGGTCGTTTGAAGGTGACGCCCGTCGAGCTGGTAAAGGTGTCCGGCATGTGTCCCCAAAATTTCGCACTCGGCGAATCCGGGCTGGTGATCACCGTATAGATAACATCCAGCGTGGCGGCTTTCGTCGTATCACGCGCCAGCGTCACGGTTAACGGCGTCGCCAGCCCGGTCGTCGCATTCTGACTCACCTCAAAGGTCGCTTTGCCATCGCTGCCCGTCGTGCCGATCAGTTTTGCTCCACTTGCTGCCAACACACTATTTGTATTCGCGGGTACCAATGCCGTTACGGTAAGGTCGTCCGCACTCGTGTTAACGGTTGCTTTCGAGCGATCCAGCGTCGTTTCACGCGTGAGGGTAAACTCAGCATATGGCATCGGGTTCCCGGCGCTATCACGCACGGTCACCGTCAACGGAATCGTCTCGCCTTTCTTCGCTACGGCGCTAGGTCGTCCACCATTACTGGCCGATTTTGCTGCGTCCTGCGCCGTTGAAGTAAGCTCTATTGTGGCTGCTTCCGTATGTGGTTCTACCAGACACATCACTACTGCCGTATAGCTGGACGATGCCTGCATCAACTGACCATTAACAGGTGAAAATGCCTGATTAGACCAGTTGCCAGAAACCATCATCATGTCGTAGGCCCACCAATACCCGGCAGACGTCGGCAAGCCGAGCACCGATCCTAACTGGCCGTTAGGGTAATCCGCATACAACCCCTGCATGTCATTCACCAGCGGTTGATACGCCACATCACACCCGGCCTTGCTGGCATCCGCTTTCTCAGTCGCTGTCAGGCGCGACCAGGCTTCATTATTGACTGTTATGGCCGTACCGCCAGAGAGTTCAGCTTTGAGGAAAGGCCGCTTGAAGGTGACGCCTTCGCTGCTGGTAAAGGTTTCCGCCATATGGCCCCAGTTGGCCGCCAGCGGTGTATCCGGGCTGGTGATGACGGTAAAGATCACCGGCAAGGTGTCCGACGACACGCCGGTATCGTTCAACAGGGCATAAAAGTCGGTTCTTAGCCCGGTGGACGCATCCTGTCGGAGCGTCATCGTGGTGGTTCCGTCTGGTCCGGTTACGCCATACAGGGTGGTCGTTGCACTGGTATCCACCGTCGTACCCGCCGCCGTCGTAACCGACACTTTCTGCGATGACGACACATTTTGACGATTGATCGAGTTCGCGTGTTTCAGGGCAAACGGCGTATTGCCGACGAAATTTCCCTGCGCATCTTTAGTCGAAATGCGGATCGGCACGCTATCGCCTTTCTGCACTTTGACAGCGCTAAGCGTGCTGTCAATGCTGACAAATTGCGCAGGATCCGCGGCCTCCAGCGTAATCTGGCTGGCAGTCGCCAACGGCGTTGTACGGCAGGTTTGCAGTACACCCGTGTTCGTCGTGATTTGCGAGGCTGCGCCAGAATCCAGTTGCACCACATTGTAGTAACGGCTCCCCGTTTGCGTGTCACTTGGGGTATTGGTGAGATAGGTCGCTTTTACCGGCCATCCCTGTACCGTACTCATTGCATTACCACTATTAGCGTCATACAACGCTTGCAGGCCTGCCAACGTTGGCATATACGCAACGCCGCAGCCGCTTACAGAAGGATCTGTCGACTGATTCCAGGTGAATCGTACCCAGCTTTCCCCGTTCTCTGAACTGATTTGTCGCCCGCCAGTGTTGGCCAGCTCTGCCAGCAACAGTGGGCGTTTATAGACTGAACCATCGGAGGCCGCCACCGTTTCGGCCATATGTCCCCAAAAATTCGCTTTTGGCGAATCCGGGCTGGTCACGACGGTAAAGACCACCGGTAGCGTTGCCTTGACGCTGCTGGACGTATCCAGTTTTGCCGTGAGATCGGTTCTTAACCCGGTACTGTTATCCTGTTTCAGGGTCAATGTCGTTGACCCATCAGCACCGGTCACGCCGTAAATGGTTTCACTTGTCGACTGGAAATTATTTCGCGTATTGCCCCAGGCATCCGTCACCGTCAACGAGCCCACGCTCATCGTCGCTGATGCATTAGCCCGACTCACGCTGTTGGCACGCGTCAGGATAAATGCCGTATTGCCCACCAGGTTGCCTTGTGCATCTTTGGTGGTGACGCGCACCACGGATTCTTCGCCTTTTTTCGCTTTTACCACGTTATAGGTGGTATCCAGCGTCGCCGGATCTGCCGCTTCCAGCAGGATTTGGCTCACCGTGGTTACCGGTGTAGTCTGGCAGGTCAGCAGTTGCAGCGCCGTTGATGACACTGCCGCACTCGTGCCATTGCTGAGATCGACCGCCTTGTAGTTACGCTGCTCCATGCTGCCATTGTCGGACGTGTTGGACAAATAGCGCGTTGCCACCGGCCAGCCCTGCACGGTTTTCATGGTGTTGCCCGCATTATTAGCAAACAGTGACGTCAGACCAGCCTGAGTTGGAATATAGTTGGTTCCACAGCCACTATACGTCGTGGAAGAGCTCGCATAATTAATGTTAAACAACGCCCAGTTTTCGTTGTCTTCAAGCGTTGATGTTCGCCCAGTCTGACTGCTCAGTTCCTTCAGTAACCGCGGGCGTTTAAAGACCGTACCGTCCTCAGCCGTCACCGTTTCCGGCATATGCCCCCACATTTTCGCCTGGCTGCTATCCGGGCTGGTGACCACCGTAAAGATTGTGTCGATGCTGGATTTTTTCGTCGCATCAGAGTAAAGCGTTGCCGTCAGCGCCGTTTTGGTGCCGTGGGTATCCGGGCGGGTAATATTAAGGATTTTGCTGCCGTCGCTGCCGGTCATGGCGGTATACACCGTTGCAGTGTCATTCAACGTTGTTTCATCTGCCAACCCGCCATTGACCACCACCGGCGCTACCAGCGCATCGCCGCTACCGGCAATATGTTTTTCGCCGCTACGGGTATAGCCATCACCGCGACTGAGGGTAAATGGCATATCCGCTAACGCGTTGCCCTGTGCATCTTTTACCGTCACCTTAACCTGTAGCGTTTCGCCTTTTTTCAGCGTTGCCGCGTTATTCCCGGCATTCCATTGCGCTTTATCAACCACCTCCAGCGTAATGCTGCTGGCAGGTTTGTTCGCCGTCGTCAGGCAACTGACGTAAACCGGCGTATCGCCGCCGATAGCTTGTGCGCCATCGTTCAGCGCTATCGTGAAAAAGTGCGGCGTCACATCCGCCGGAGAGCTGCTCCAGTAGGGCTGACGCTGCGTTGGCCAGCCGTGCGTCGTTTGCACTGCATTACCACTGTTGGCGCTATACAACGCGCTTAGCTGGGAGCGACGCGGCAGCATATTGGTGCCGCAGCCGCCTTTGCTGGTACTGGACGTATTGGCCTGGCTCACGCGCGCCCAGATTTCGTTATTTTCAGTCAGGGTTCCGTCCGGGCTGGCGATTTCCGCCGCCAGCCTAGGCCGGGTAAAGGTTGATGAATCAACGGTAATCGTTTCATCCATATGGCCCCACATCTGCGCGCCGGAAACGTCCGGGCTGGTTGGGGTAGTAAAAATAACGCTGTAGTTAACGGTATTCGGCAGGTAGGAATTTACCGGTGTTACGCTCAGCACCGTTTTTAGCCCGACGCCCTGTGGTTGCTTAATCTCGACCGTCGCCACGCCCCGGACATCGGTTGTTCCCGCATAAACCATCGATGGCTGTGATGTACCATATTGCGAGTTATCCATCGTGATTGAGCCGCTACTCGGGTCATCAAACCCGCTCACCTGTCCCGCTCGGTTATATCCCATACCTTTGGTAATGGTGAATGCGCTAAAGGGTACCGGGGAATTATTTAGCGCGTTAATCGTACGCACGGTCATTACGATGGTGTCACCCACTTTGGCTTGCGCTTGGGTGCCAACAGACACATCATGATCGGTGCTGACTTCAACATTCGCTACCATCTCATTACCCGAACAGGAGAGGTAATTCTGCTTAAAGCCGGAATAGCTGTCGACGCTCCCGTTCCCCAGATTCACCGATGAATGCGTTTCTTGCTCCACCGCGCTTAGGTAGCTCTGTTGTGCGGTAGGCCAGCCATACTCAGTGCCAATCGCGTTACCGGGATGGGCTGAAAACAGGCTTTCCAGTGAGCTCTGACGCGGTATATGACCCACCCCGCATTCCGCCTGCATACTGGTGTTTTGATCGTACAACGCCCAGTCTTCGTTGTTTTCCCGCACTGTTCCCAGTTCATGCTCGGTTTCATCCGCCAGCAACGGGCGTTTATACAGACTGCCGGACTCAATAATGCCGCGCATATGGCCCCACATCCGCGCTTTGTCGCTGTCCGGGCTGGTGATTACGGTAAAAATCACATCTTTGGCATCCGTGGCGTTAAAATCGCTGCGCATTTTCGCCGTGATATGGGTTTTCACCCCCGCGCCGCCGGGCTGGCTCAGGGTGAGCGAAGCCTGGCCGTTGGCGTCGGTCATGCCTTCATAGGTATGTGCGTCGACCTGGCGAAAATTACTGCCGCCAGTAATCTGCACCGGATGGGCTTCCCAGGCGGAGTCGGTTTGATTTTTGCGGTTAACGCCGTCATCCAGATGCAGCGAGAAGTAGTAATACGCCAGCGGTTGATCGTTGTTTTTATTGTCGGTGATCGTCAGACGCATCGTGGCATCCTCACCCACCTTCGCTTTCATCGCCTGTGCCGTATCATCATAGTTTTCTGGCGTAAGGACGATTTTCGGTTCGACGTCAGGCGCGGGTTTGTCCACGCAGCTTACCAGAAACGTGGTGCTATCCGGCTTTTGCGCTTCAGCACGGTTAGAGACATCCGCTGCATGGTGCTGCCCGGTAGTGCCCGCCAGCGATGTCCAGTAATAATCATCCTGCATCGGCCAGCCAAGGACAGTCTGTACCGTGGAGGGAATCACCGTCGCCAGTGCGCCGAAATGGCGCATGCCCGGCAGCACGGTGCAATGGCTGTCTGCCCCGCTCCAGGTGAAAGTGGACCAGGTTTCGTTGTGATCGACGACCGTGGCATTTTCATTGCTGACTTCCGCCGCCAGTTTTGGCCTGCTGAACGTGTAGCCGTGTGCCTCAACCGTTTCCGCCATATGGCCCCACATCGTGGCCTGCGCCACGTCCGGGCTGGTAAGTACGGTAAAAATCACCGCCGTTTCGCTGGTTTGCGCAATGCCGGAAATACTCGCCACCAGCGGCGTTTTGACGCCGGGGCCGTTATGTTGGGTCACCGTGATGGTTGCCGTACCGTTGGCATCCGATGTGCCACGATACTCGGTTGCCGTCGTCGTTAACTCAGTGCTATCCAGCACCACCGGTGCGGTGTTATTCACCGCGTCCTGGCGGTTTTTCGCATCCTGTCGTTTGATAATAAACGGGATATTGCCCGCGACGTTGCCCTGACAGTCTTTGGTGGTGACGGTCAGCGTGAGGGTGTCGCCAACGGTGGTTTTTGCCGCACCGAGCGTTTCGTTATAACCGCTGGCGCTCACCGAGATTAAATCGCCCTGTGCAGGCGCGATGTTCAGCGTCACTTTCTGGTCAGCCAGCGCCACCGTCCCCTCATAGGGATAACCAGTCGAGGTCAGCAGATAAAGCAGTGGAATGGTTTGCTGCGCATCAATCTGTGGCCAGGCCACCAGCGAACGCCCGGCCAGACCTTGCGCGCAAAAGCTGCGGTTGGCGATGGGCTGCGGGTTGAGCGGCGTATCCGGCGTGGCGGCATCCGCCCACACCAGACTGACGGTCGGCGGCGTCTGGTTTTCCCAGCGCAGCGCAGGTGGTGTGGAGAACTGGTCGCCTTCACTGTCCTGAGGATTAGCGACTATCAGGTTAGCAGCGTCATCGTCAACGCTAAATTCATTCGGTTTAGCAGAAAACGCCACATCATGAGATGCAGCAGGATCAAGCTGAACGCTTCCCTGATAAACGGGTACGCTAGCGCTATCGGCAATAGGAACTGTACCGTTAAACTCGCCTGTAGAACCAGGATATGTCTGCCATTCCACTCCTGCCCGTGCAAAGTCAGACAGCATAAAGGCTGCCAACATGCCCAGAAGCACAATGATTTTTCCTGGTTTCAGACATACCGACATGTAGAAAACTCCAGCATGATAAACAAAACGTCAACCCGTTTTGCTTAACGCGTCGCTAAGCAAAACAGGCGGAAAACAGCATTCCCATACGGGAATGCTGTTGTGCGCATTAGTGGTGTTTGTAAATGATAGACAGCGTATAGCCCTGAACGCCGTCGCCGTTTGCCGGGATTGCAAGGCCGGTCTTACCATTACGGTCACTACCGTTAAGGCTGGTTCTTGCTTGTTCGTTAGTTTGCGGAATAACAATGTCATTGTTATCGAAGCTGGCGTTGGCAATACCGCCCGCCGCCGCAAGTTGTTTACTGTTACCGTTAAAGACCCACGCAAAGTCGTAGTTAGCGGTAACGTCCACATCCGTACCCGCATCGTACTTACCATTCTGGTTTTCATCCGAGTACAGTTTGGCCACATACGTTTTGTTAAGCGCAATGGCTGTATTACCACCGATAAGGTTGGTACTGGTGTCTTTCTCGAAGATGGCAACTTTCAGGTTCTGGTTAACAACCGGACCAGGATCGACATTATCCGTATCGCTGCCGCCACCGCTGGCCGTTGAAATATCCAGCAGAGTCAGCGACGTTCCCTGGAAGGGATTACCGGTCTGAGTGATAGGCTGGATTTCAACACCGATATAGCGCCCACGTTCGTCATCAGTGAGTTTATAACTCGTCTTACCCGCCGCTGCGGTCAGCTCCGTTTTACCGCCACCCGCATTATCGCTGTAACTGTACCATTTGATAGTGGCTGTCGTTTTCGCATCAATACCGTCTGGACCATCGTCGATATCCCCTTCGGTATCGCCGATATCCCACCCCAACGTGATGGTATCTCCTGAGTAAAGGCGTTTATCCGTCTCGCTACCTGAAGGACGAGTACCTTTACCATCAGACGTTACTTTGATGTGATCCGCATCATCCGAGTTAATCGTGGCATTCCCACCCTCGCGATAAAGCCAGGGTATGGTCCCTTCGAATTCAGCGGTCGTCCCACTGGCTACCCAGGCGGCATCTTCCGCCATAGCGGCTGGCACGGCACAGTATCCAGCCAGCATCAGTGCCAGCGCGACTCTTGTCAGGCCACGTTTCATATGAGGTTTCATAAACACTCTCCTTGGTTAACATTCAGCGGTGACCCGATCAGCCATGGCGCTGATCCTATTTCTTGCTGTAATTGACCTGCAAACCGTATCCCTGCACGCCATCGGTTACCTGGGCACTAAACTTCGTTGCCGCTTCCTTGTTCGTTGCCGGGATCTCTATATCGGCGTTAGTGGTATTGGCTTGCGCACCGGTATTGCCATTCACGCTATGTCCCGTGAATTCCCACTGATAGTCATACTGTTTCATCTCCTCTTCAGTGAGTTTCTCTGATAGCTGGAACACGCCGTCTTTGTTAGCGTCACGCCACAACACAAAGCGATAGCTGCTATTGAGAGGCAACGGCTCTTTATTGCCGATAAGATTCACGGGCTTAGCCGCACCAACACGATAGATAAAGGCATTCAGCCCGCCGATGTCAGAACCCAGGAACGTTACGTCAACATAGTTACTGTCATCATAGGGAGCGGCTTTCGCCTTCCAACGGAAGGTGCCAGGCAATGTACTGGAGAGCGTAACGGTCCCCTTTTCTTTATCTTGTTTGGCGATAAAGACACAGGGAGTCTCGGTAGTGCAGGGTTTATTCGCCAGCGTCACTTTTTTATCGTTGGCATCAAACAGCTGCGGGCTGAGATTATCCTGCGGCAAGACATTACCGTTACGGTCAGTGTTGTCGCCAAAGCTATCGGTAATGTCGAGATCCATGACGACACCATCTACACCATCCGCTTGCGCGCTGGCTTCGTGGCTGTGATTGTTCTCATCCGGTACATTGGCGATGTTGTTAACGATGAGCTCAATTTTACGATCCTGCTGAACGGTGATTTCCACCACGCCGGAGTTCTGCCGATTGCCTTTTTCATCTTCCAGCGCCAGCCGTACCCGCCAGGTATTGAGTTTTTCCTGGTCGGCTTTATCAGAGCTGTACTGCCAGGCAGGCAGCACCAGATTCCAGTGATTGTTGTTACCTTCAGTAAGCGTATTTTCTTTGATAACCGGCATCACCAGCGTACGTGTAGCATTGTTTTTCGCCTGCCAGGAGGCAGCAACGATTTTGTAGTGATGGTTAATGAGCGCGTTAATGGTCCATTTACATTTTTCCAGCCCAATAGCTTCTTCAGGCGTATCTTTAATCACGCACTCGGGATGTTCATTCGTGGTGTCTGCTTTCAGCCACAAAGTGACGTCGAGGGGATCTTTTTCTTTGTATTCCAGAACAATAAAGTTGTTACGTTCAACAAAGTCATGACGGCTGCCCATAAGCGAGTGAGCCGCGCTCACTTTGTCAGGATCAAGCTGGTCTTTGAGCGGGACGCCAAACTGATAATTAAGCGTTGCGTTAACAGAAAGATCGGTATTATCGCCAGTGCCAGCTTTGAAATCTGTACCGACAGCAATGAGCGGAACGGGCTGGTATTTCACACCCAGCGTGACAGCGAAGGGATCTTTCTCCAGATTATCAGTGCCAAAAAGCGCGACTTCATTACCGTAATACTGTTCGAAAACAATTTTACCACCAAGCTGCGGATAAGCGGGAAGCCAGGCTTCGGCGCGAATATCCCAGCCGCGCGCAGGACGCTCCTCATAAAAATCGAAATCTTCGGAGTCTTTCCAGTCAGAAAGCGGGTGATAATAGTTGCCAGAGAATTTTAAATAATCAGTCCACGCTTCGGCACCTAAACCTAAACGGCGATGCCCACGGGTAAAATCATAATCATAAAATATATTTCCACCCAACAACCATTTATCAAAATTATGTCTTACACCAAGCCCAATATTCCCGATCGTACGATCTTCTTTTCGTTGTGCAGAAAATTGGCTGAAATAAACAGTAGTTTGATTATCATACCAGGGAACAAAATAGTCGATGGAACTGCCATCCAGATCGCCGCCCTGGCCAAGAGAAAGATTCGTTCGAACCTTACCGTAGGGGGAGAGTGTATCCTCAATATAAGATTGTGTCGTAGAGGTAATTTGACTTTGCAGATAGCTTCTGGCCTGGGACTCCAGCGCCTCGGGTGTCAGGTTTTCAAACCCTTGCGTAGCGGAGTTAATGACGTAATCGGCACCACGCTCTTTTAGCGATTTACCCTTGTTGGTTTGTTCTTCTTGTTGTGCGGCCTGACTACCTAAATCAGGTAATGATTCTTTATGCTCAACATTTATCTCTGGAGCCGCAAAAGCAGCCCCAGAGATAAATGTTAGCATAATACAGCGTGTCCATCGCAGCATGCACTTTTCCTGTGACAATGATAAAGTCAAAAATGATTTTTGATATTATATTCCTGATTATTCAGAAAGGCATGCCAGAAAGGATAAATATATCATTATTTTTTAAATAAGTGATTTTTCCCACTCATATTAGTAATTCAACTAATACAAAAATGGCATAATCATCCATATTATAAATATGAATGATAAAATCATATATTTAAATGATATTACACAATAACAAATTCAACGCGTGTTTTAGAAATTAAACCGTGCCCATATTGGCAGAAATAATCCACCGCACCGCATGCTTTTAATACCTGCAATGGCTGGTGGCAGTCAGGACAAAGAGCCTGAATGGTGAAATCTTTGGCACAAGTTGCACAGTGAGCAGTCCCGCCATTGCGTTCGAGAGGGGTTTTGCAGGTTGGACAGTTGAGTGCCATAAATACTCCTCGCGTGTTATTCGGTTTCCCTCTCCGTGTGGAAAGGGGAACCAGATAAGTGATTACTTACTTTTCTTGATGTGCTTCATCAGACGCTTACGCTTGCGCATCTGAGTCGGCGTCAGGGTATTACGCTTGTTCGCATACGGGTTTTCCCCTTCTTTGAACTGAATACGAATCGGCGATCCCATTACGTCCAGCGATTTGCGGAAGTAGTTCATCAGGTAACGCTTGTAGGAATCAGGCAGGTCTTTCACCTGATTACCGTGAATCACCACAATCGGCGGGTTATAACCCCCGGCGTGGGCATATTTCAGCTTCACTCGACGACCGCGTACCAGCGGCGGTTGGTGATCTTCAACCGCCATCGTCATGATGCGCGTCAGCATAGAGGTCCCCACACGACGGGTGGAGCTGTCATACGCTTCACGTACTGATTCAAACAAGTTACCAACACCACTGCCGTGCAAGGCAGAGATAAAGTGCACACGAGCAAAATCGATAAAGCCCAGACGGAAGTCCAGCGTCTCTTTCACCTGCTCTTTCACTTCCTGGCTCAGGCCGTCCCACTTGTTCACTACAATCACAAGTGAGCGCCCACTATTGAGAATAAAGCCCAGCAAGGAGAGATCCTGATCGGAAATACCTTCACGCGCATCAATCACCAACATCACCACGTTGGCATCTTCAATGGCCTGCAACGTTTTGATTACCGAGAACTTCTCTACCGCATCGGTGATTTTGCCGCGTTTACGTACGCCAGCGGTGTCAATGAGCACATACTCACGTCCGTCGCGTTCCATTGGAATGTAGATACTGTCACGCGTCGTGCCAGGCATGTCGTAAACAACAACGCGTTCTTCACCGAGAATACGGTTAGTGAGCGTAGACTTACCGACGTTCGGACGACCCACAATCGCCAGTTTGATCGGCAGACTTTGCGGGTCGAAGTCGTCTTCCTCTTCTTCTTCGCCGTTCTCTTCCGCTTCAAATTGCGCCCAGTATTCGGCGTCTTCGTCGACTTCTTCTTGCGGTGCGAGATCTTCCATCCACGGCAGCAGCACGTGCTCCAGCAGACTTAATACGCCACGACCGTGAGACGCGGCGATCGGGTAGATTTCACCTAAACCAAGCGAGTAGAAATCAACCACTGCCTGATCGGGATCCAGACCGTCAGTTTTGTTTGCCACCAGGAAGGTCGGTTTTTCACGGGAGCGCAGATGTTTAGCAATCGCTTCATCCGCCGGCATCAGGCCCGCGCGCGCATCCACCATAAACAGTACGACGTCCGCTTCTTCAATCGCCAGCAGCGACTGTTCCGCCATGCGGGTTTCTACACCGTCTTCTGTGCCATCAATCCCGCCAGTATCAATACAAATAAACTCGCGGCCTTCAATTTCTGCACGACCGTACTTACGGTCACGAGTCAGACCCGGGAAATCCGCAACCAGCGCATCTCGGGTGCGAGTTAGACGGTTAAATAACGTGGATTTTCCTACGTTAGGGCGCCCGACAAGCGCGACCACAGGTACCATGTTTAAAGCCTCATTTTTATAAATCATCAGACAACGCACGCTATATTCGTGTCGTTGTTAAAAACAGGAAAACGGCCCCTGTCCAGGAGCCGTTTTCAAAGTGAACGACAGAGACGATTAACGTGTAATAGAGTACACGGTTCCGTCTTTTGCCTGGATCAGCAGTTTGCCGTCAGCGGCAACCGGTTCAGTCTGGAAACCGGAACTATCAACTTTTTGCTGGGCAACGAAACGACCATCTTCGACGTTAATCCAGTACAGATAACCTTCACTGTCACCTACCACCAGGTTGCCATTATACAGCACCGGAGAAGTCAGCAGGCGATGCAGCAGATCGCTTTGTGTCCACAGCGTAACGCCGCCATCAATGGTCAACGCCATCACCCGGTCATTTTGATCGACCAGATAGATGCGATTGCCGTCGACGATGAAATCATTCACCGAACCCAGTTCGCGTTTCCACATAATCTGACCACTGCGCAGATCAAGCGCCGTCAGGTTACCATTATAGGCCAGCGCGAAAACAACGCCGTTAACAACGACGGGAGTCGTGTCAACATCGCTCAGACGGTCAATTTCGGTAGAACCGGTCGCCTGGGAAATACGCTGCTGCCAAATCATCTGGCCCTGTTCCATCAGCACTGCGCTGACGCGACCATTATCGCCACCCACGACGGCCGCACCAAAAGCCGTTGCCGGCGCAGACTCGCCACGCAAAGAGAGCGAAGGCATATCGAGGTTAACTGTCCATTTGACAGCGCCGTCAGCTTCGTTCAGCGCTTGTAACTGACCGTTACTGGTGTGGATTAACACCAGACCGTCGCTGACCACCGGGCGCGAAAGTGCTTCACCCGCGACTTTAGTTTGCCATGCCACAGTACCATCGCTGGTATTCAGCGCGTAAACCTGCGCCTTTTCGGTGCCAATGTAGACATGCCCACCAGACACGGTCACGCCGCCAGAAAGTAATGCAGGATCTTTAGAGAACCAGCCATCTTTCTCGGCCAGGTTGACAGACCAGATTTCTTTGCCGTCATCCGCATTCAGCGCTTTTACTAAACCAGCGCGGTCCGCTGCATAGACAACGTTGTCCGCCAGTGCCGGATGAAGATTGGAATAGAAGTTGCCAATGCCGCTACCAACGGAAGTGCTCCACGCAGTAGTCGGCGTAAACTGGTTTTCAACGGTTGGCAATGGGGACATCTTTACCACATCTTCTTCGCTGTTAAACAGCGAACAGCCGCTTAAAAGGGTAACGGAAAGCAGTCCTGGCAGCAGTAATTTACGCAATTGCATCGGGTCCCTCTCAGATGGACAAATTATTAATTTTCATCTGCATCATTTCGCTCAGTGCCGGGGTAACATCGCTTTTCACGCCTGCTTCCCATGCACTACGCGCACCTTGCTTATCACCTTTGCTCAGCAATGCTTCACCACGCAGGTCGGCAACAATGGCAGCCCACCCTTCACCTTTGATGGTATCGAGGGTCTTCAGCGCGGCATCAGCCTGCTTGAGCTGTACCTGAACGCGGGCAAGACGCAGATTTATCACGGCTTTGAGATTTTCATCGCTCGTGTCCGCCAATCCCTGTTGTAACTGGGTGGCAGCTTTCTCTAGTTCATTTTTGTCAACAAATTGCTGCGCAAGTTCCAAAGAAGCCAGCGCACCATAAGTATTTTTATTTTCAGCAGCAAATTTTTCCGCCGCCGGGATGCTATCCGGTTTGCCTTCGCTCACTGCGGTAACCGCATTTTGATAGGCAAGAGAAGCGGAGCGTGCAGAATCAACCTGATGGCTGTTCCAGTAGCGCCAGCCAATCAGTGCGCCAACGCCCAAAATCACCCCAACAGCCAGTGCTTTGCCATTTTCAGCAAAAAAGCGTTTAACCGCTTCTACCTGGTCGTTTTCGTTCTCGTAAATTTCCACGCTGTCCTTCTCCTTCCTTAACCCAGTAACGTGCGCAAATGCGCGGCTACGCTATCCTGCGCAACTGCCGTTTGCTCACCAGAGCGCAAATCCTTCACTACTGCTGTGCCGTTAGCCACTTCAGACTCACCCAGCACCACAGCAACGCGGGCACCCCATTTATCAGCACGGGCAAACTGTTTCTTAAAGTTGCCGCCGCCGTGGTTGGTCATCAATTTCACGCCCGGTAATTCATCACGCAGACGCTCAGCTAATGCCATAGCCGCAGATTGTGTATCAGCACCTGAAGCCACCAGGTATATATCGACAACAGGATCGGCTTTAAATTCCGGATTAACGGCCTGAACTAACAATACAAGACGTTCGAGGCCCATCGCAAAACCGACTGCCGGTGTAGCACGACCGCCCAGTTGTTCCACCAGACCGTCATAACGACCGCCTGCACACACGGTGCCCTGGGAACCGAGGCTGTTAGTCACCCACTCGAAAACGGTACGGTTATAGTAATCCAGACCACGCACCAGACGCTGGTTGACGGTGTAAGCGATCCCCGCGCTCTCAAGCAGTTTGCACAGACCGGCAAAATGCTCACGAGATTCCTCGTCCAGATAATCGCCTAATGCCGGAGCGTCGTTGAGAAGCGCCTGCACTTCCGGATTTTTTGAATCCAGCACGCGCAGCGGGTTAGTGTACATGCGGCGTTTGCAGTCTTCGTCCAGCTTTTCTTTATGCTGCTCAAGGAATGCCACCAGCGCATCGCGGTAATTGGCGCGTGCTTCCAGCGAACCGATAGAGTTCAGCTCAAGAGTTACGTGCTCGGAGATACCCAGAGCGCGCCACCAGCGGGCGGTGAGCATAATCAATTCAGCGTCGATATCCGGACCTTGCAGACCGAAAACTTCGCAGCCCAACTGATGGAACTGACGATAACGCCCTTTCTGCGGACGCTCGTGACGGAACATCGGCCCGATATACCACAGACGCTGTTCCTGATTGTACAGAAGACCATGCTCGATGCCGGCGCGTACACAGCCCGCCGTCCCTTCAGGGCGCAGAGTCAGGCTGTCGCCATTGCGATCCTCAAAGGTGTACATCTCTTTTTCAACCACGTCGGTGACTTCACCAATCGCACGTTTGAATAGCGGGGTCTGCTCTACAATCGGCAAGCGGATTTCACTGTAACCGTAGCTGCCGAGCACGTTTTTCAGTGTGCCTTCAATGCGCTGCCAGATGGCCGTTTCGCCAGGCAGGTAATCGTTCATGCCGCGAATGGCTTGAATGTTTTTTGCCACGTTTATTCTCTTTCTGAATATAAAAATGAACCCTCAACGCTTCCCTCAATGTTTCGGGAGCCATGCGGGTTCAATCATACACGGGAAGCGAGGCGCTTCCCATCACGTTATTATTTTTCAACCTGCTGAACGTCAATTCGACGCGCTTCGTCCAGCTGACTGGCTTTCGCACGAATGCGCGCTTCCAGCTGATCGATCATATCGTTGTTGTCCAGACGGTCTTTGCGCACGCCATCTTCATAGAGGCCGCTTTTCTTGTTGCCGCCGGTGACGCCGAGTGTAGAAACCAGCGCCTCACCTGGGCCATTCACCACGCAGCCGATAATCGAAACGTCCATCGGAGTGATGATATCTTCCAGGCGTTGCTCCAGCGCGTTAACCGTACCGATAACATCAAATTCCTGACGCGAACAGGTCGGGCAGGCGATGAAGTTGATCCCGCGCGAACGGATACGCAGCGATTTCAAAATATCGAAACCGACTTTGATCTCTTCGACCGGATCGGCCGCCAGCGATACGCGCAGCGTGTCGCCGATGCCTTCAGACAGCAGCAGACCTAAACCAATGGCGGATTTAACCGCCCCGCTGCGCGCACCACCCGCTTCGGTGATCCCCAGATGCAGCGGCTGATCGATCTGTTTTGCCAGCAAACGATAAGACTCAACAGCGAGGAAGACGTCTGACGCTTTCACGCTGACTTTGAACTGATCGAAGTTCAGGCGATCGAGATGATCAACATGACGCATGGCAGATTCCAGCAACGCCTGCGGCGTCGGTTCGCCATACTTTTCTTGCAGATCTTTTTCCAGCGATCCGGCGTTAACGCCAATACGGATCGGAATGTTTTTATCGCGCGCACAGTCAACCACCATGCGAATACGCTCTTCATTACCGATATTGCCAGGGTTAATACGCAGACAATCGACGCCGTATTCCGCTACTTTCAGCGCAATGCGATAGTCGAAGTGGATGTCAGCCACCAGCGGCACGTTAACCTGCTGTTTGATGAGTTTGAACGCTTCTGCCGCGTCCATCGTCGGTACGGAGACACGGACGATATCAGCGCCAACACGTTCCAGCGCCTTGATTTGATTGACCGTTGCTTCGACGTCTGTCGTACGCGTATTGGTCATGGACTGTACGGCGATGGGAGCACCATCGCCAATCGGCACATTCCCAACGTAAATACGTGTTGATTTTCTACGTTGAATTGGAGCCTGGTTATGCATGAAAAATCTCCCGCGTTACCCGTCTGTTACTGCGCCGGTGATTGTTCGGCATTGAGGGTCAGACGCGCAACCTGGTTAGTTCTGATAAAACGACTCAGATCGACAGGTTTCCCTTGATACTGGATCTGTACTGCGGCTGGCGCACCAATTTTCAGTTTGTACGGTGCCTGGCCGGTTAAGTTCAAATTACCGTCTTTACGCTGCATACCGCTAAACAATTTTTTACCGGTAGCATCAGTAACCTCCAGCCAGCAATCGGCAGTAAAGTTCATCACCAGCGCATTCGGATCAGCCGCCGGCGTAGTCACGCCTGCCTGATCGGTTGGCAACGGCGCAGCACCATCTGGCATTGTTGTTGCCGCTAGTGCCGGAGTCGCAGCGGTATCAACATTTGCCTGCGAAGGTGGAACAACCACATTCTGTTGTGAATCGACGGTTGGCGATGGAGCCGTCGTCGCGGCAGGTGTTTGCGTGTTAGTTGCGGTGGTATCCACAGGTGATGTCGGCGTGGTCGCCATAGCCTGATCTGTGGTTGTCGACGTATCTAACGGTACACTCTGGCTTTGATTATTATTCAGTTCCGCAGAAGATTGATCGGCCATCGTGGTGATCTCTTCCTGCTGAGCTTTGTGGTCTTGCCACCACCAGGCACCGCTCAGGCCAATAACCACAAACAACACCAGCCAGGTGAAGGTCATCAGCCAGCCGTCACGTTTTTTGCGGCGTTTACCGAGGGAAAAACTCTGCATCGGCGCAACTTTTGCAGCTCGTAGTGGAGCCTGTTTTTCCAGCCCCGGTAGCAGTTCTTCTTCTGGAATATGTACCAGACGCGCATAAGAGCGGATATATCCGCGCAGGAATGTTGAAGCAAGATCGGCAGGTGCCTTATCTTCTTCAATGTCGCGTACCGTGGAAACCTTCAGGCAAAGTCGCTCAGCAACGGCCTGCTGACTAAGTCCTAGTTGTTCGCGAGCATTACGCAGGCGAGCGCCGGTAGTAAGTGCTTCATTTTGGTCGTGCGTGGCTTCAGTATTCATTCGCTGCAGGTACGTTTAAATGAGAATTGAGATGCCGGTGAACCATCATGCTCACCCACACCGCGAAACATCCGTTAAGTTAACCGTTATCATACAGTATAAGACCGTCTGTGTGCTCGTGACAAAGCCCACATTCACTAAGGCTAACTTACTGTTGCATCGTTACATACTGCCTTAAAGTCAGCAAAAACGCACCGTTAATATTGACCAGACAATTGCAACTTAATACTTCATTCATAAAAGATTACGCCACGGTACATAAAGTAACCGTGGCGTAATGGCTATCAGACCGCTTTAATATCGATGGCTTCACCCTGCATCCGTTTACGCAGGGTACGTTTCGTACGGTCGATAACATCGCCCGCCAACTGACCACAGGCAGCATCGATATCATCACCACGAGTTTTACGCACAATAGTGGTGAAACCGTAGCTCATCAGCACTTTTGAGAAACGGTCGATACGGCTGTTCGAACTGCGTCCATACGGCGCGCCAGGGAACGGGTTCCACGGGATCAGGTTGATCTTACACGGCGTATCTTTCAGTAGCTCCGCCAGTTGGTGCGCGTGTTCAGTGCCGTCGTTAACGTGGTCAAGCATCACGTATTCAATAGTGACTCGGCCCTGATTGGCGTTGGATTTCTCCAGATAACGGCGCACCGCCGCAAGGAACGTTTCGATATTGTACTTTTTGTTGATCGGCACAATTTCGTCACGAATTTCGTCGTTCGGCGCGTGCAGGGAAATTGCCAGTGCAACGTCGATCATATCGCCCAGTTTATCCAGCGCCGGAACTACACCGGAAGTGGAAAGCGTGACGCGACGTTTAGACAGACCAAAACCAAAGTCATCCAACATGATCTCCATCGCCGGAACGACATTGTTCAGGTTGAGCAGCGGCTCGCCCATACCCATCATCACGACGTTAGTGATTGGGCGCTGACCGGTGACTTTTGCTGCGCCGACGATTTTCGCCGCACGCCACACCTGGCCGATAATTTCCGATACCCGCAGGTTGCGGTTAAAGCCCTGCTGGGCGGTGGAACAGAATTTACACTCCAGCGCACACCCCACCTGCGAAGAGACGCAGAGCGTTGCGCGGTCGTCTTCCGGGATATACACCGTTTCGACGCGTTGATCGCCAACGGCGATCGCCCATTTAATGGTGCCGTCAGATGAACGCTGTTCTTCAACCACTTCCGGTGCACGGATTTCCGCCACCTCTTTCAGTTTGCCGCGCAACACTTTATTGATGTCGGTCATCTCATCAAAGTTGTCGCAGCAATAGTGATACATCCACTTCATCACCTGATCGGCGCGGAAGGGTTTTTCACCTAAATCTTTAAAAAACTCCCGCATCTGCTGACGGTTGAGATCCAGCAGGTTGATTTTTCCATCTTTCGTGGTGACGTTTTCAGGTGTGACTAATTGTTCAGACATATGCTATTCCGGCCTCGTTATTACACGTTATGGCCCCTGGAGGGTTGAAAAAAGAAACGCCCCGGTGAGCGGCTGCTCGTCCGGGGGCGCTGCATTGTACAAATTCTGGCGCACGGATGCCACGTTTGCACGCGGCATTTACGAAATTATTAACGGGTGCGCGGGCACACTTCGCCTTCGCCGAAGAAATAAGCGATTTCGCGAGCGGCAGATTCGACGGAATCAGAACCGTGGGTACCATTTTCGGTCAGGCTGTCAGCGTAATCAGCACGCAGAGTACCGGCCAGTGCGTTTGCCGGATTGGTCGCGCCCAGCAGATCGCGGTGACGCTGAACAGCATTTTCACCTTCCAGCACGGAAACCACGATCGGGCCAGAAGTCATGAATTCAACCAGACCATCAAAGAACGGTTTTCCATCGTGTTCAGCATAAAAGCCACGAGCCTGTTCAACGGTCAGGTGCAGCATTTTGGTGCCGACAATTTTGAACCCTGCAGCTTCAAAGCGCGCAAAGATACTACCAATCACGTTTTTTGCTACCGCGTTCGGTTTGATGATGGAAAAAGTACGTTCAATAGCCATTTTTACCTCTGTAAATTGTTCTGTTGTTGTCTGTACCAGCGTACGAGATGGCGCGGATTATAATGAGCAACAGAGCCGTTGACTATTGATGAAGGTAACATTTTTTTAAAATAAACCCAGCTTAAGCAACAATCAGGGACAAAACAGACTATTGCATGACAAATTTCACTGTCGCTATTTGCCCCACGTCATCCATCACCAGCAATTGATAATCGCCTTTATCCGTCAAATGCAGGGTCACGTTGCGCCCACGTTCAGTTAACGGTTCGCCGTTCAGAAACCACCAGCGTTCACCTGCCCCTCCACTTGATTGCAACGGCAAAGTCGCTTCCGCTGCGCCCGGTAAACGTTTAATAATCGCGCCATCGCGAACACCTGTCAGCTGCAGTGGGAGTTGTGCATCGTGACCGTATGGCGGGCAAATTGTCGAGGCCGGTGGTAAGCGCACAGCGCGGCGTTCTGATGCGGGCAACCAGGGTTCCAGCGGTAGTGGCCAGACATTTATCATTTCTTGTCGCGCCTGAGGGCAATCAGCGGCAACACGTTTGCCGTTTTCATCCAGCCAGATGGGGAAACGAATGCCATTAATGCCTTCCTGCTCCGGCAGTAATAGAGTTGGCGGCTGATTCCCGTCCAGCAGCCAGGTTGCCAGGCGGCGGCGACAGTTACCGTCACCTTCCGGCAAAGACTGTCCGCCCGGCCAGCAGATAACGCCACGACTTACAGAGTCAGGACGTGGGTCTTCCGGCAGATTCGCACTGCGCGACAGTAAGATATTATTGACCTGATTCAACAATGGTACGGCGCTGGCAAAGCCAAACTGACCAACAACGGGCGTGCCGTCCGGTCTGCCAGTCCAGATCCCAATGACATAGCGAGCGTTAACCCCAATCGCCCAGGCATCACGATAGCCATAGCTGGTGCCCGTTTTCCATGCCAGTGGGGCGACGCGCGGCAAGGCACCATCCGGCAAGGGTTGCGCTTCATCAGCCATAATCCGGCGAATGATCCACGCAGCCCCCGACGACATTAAAGGCCGTTCAAGCAGCGGATCGTCAGGCTGTAAGCGCAATTTACCTGCCTTGCCGTGGCGAGCAAACGCGGTATACGCTGCCGCCATATCTTCCAGTTTTGCGCCAGCGCCGCCGAGAATGAGCGAAAGATTCGGTGCAGCACCGTTGGGCAAATATAACGGCAATCCAACATTGCGTAACTTTGCCGCAAACCGTTTCGGTCCATAGGCTTCCAGCACCTGCACAGCAGGTAAGTTCAGCGATCGCACCAGCGCCTCACTCATGCTGATCGGGCCATGAAAACCGCTGTCAAAGTTGCCAGGTCGGTAATCACCGGTGCGTCGGGGGACGTCTTGCAACAGCGATGCCGGGTGGATCAATCCTTCATCAAGCGCCAGACCATAAACAAACGGTTTGAGCACCGATCCTGGCGATCGGATCGCATTGACTATATCAACATGACCAAAGCGTGAATCATCGTTAAGATCAACCGATCCCACCCAACCGCGAACACGCATATCGGTATGGTCAACCACGATCATCGCCAGTGTGCTGCGCGGTGGTAATCGTCCTTTCCAGTTTTGCGCCAGTTCTTCCAGACGTCGTTGAAGACCGGCATCCAGCGTCGTAACGATTTTGTCGCTTTTGCTTTTACCGAGCATCATGCGCGAAAACAGCGGTGCCAGTTGCGGCATTTGTCGGGGTGCCAGCCAGATGGGTTCTTCCCTTGACTCTTTTACCTGCTCACGGGACCACACACCTTGCACGGCCATCCTTTCGAGCACTTTATTACGCGCGGCTTCGGCACGTTCCGGCCAGCGATCCGGGCGCAGTCGGCTGGGCGCTTGCGGCAACACCGCCAGCATTGCCGCCTCGGAATAGCTTAAATTCGCAGGCGATTTTCCGAGATAAGCCCAACTTGCCGCACCGATCCCCTGCAACGTACCGCCAAACGGAGCGCGGTTAAGATACAAGGTCAGAATTTCACGCTTAGACAGATGCCACTCCAGTTGCAACGCGCGCCAGAGCTGGCGAATTTTGCCGCCAAATGTTTTGGGGTGAGGATCAAGCAGACGAGCAACCTGCATAGTGAGCGTGCTGCCACCGGAAATAACCCTTCCCGAAGTGAGATCTTGCCATGCTGCGCGCGCCACCGAGAATGGATTCACCCCCGGATGCTTCCAGAACCAGCGATCTTCATAATTGATCAGCGCTTCAAGGTAACGTGGAGAAACATCTTCGATTGTTACCGGATAACGCCAGATGCCTTCCGCATCGGCAAAGCGCCAGAGCGGCGTCCCATCCTGCGCCACAACCACTCGTGCGGGATTGACTTCATGCAGCGGTAGAGGCCAGAGTTTATCTGCTCCCCACGCTGCAAGAAAAAGGAGAAATGGCGCAGCTGCCAGCGTTATCCAGCAGCCGCGTTTGGTTAACAAGCGAGGCATTTACGGTCTGACAATTAGCAAATCTTCAGCCGCGCCGGTCGCCCGCCATTGGGGAACATACATTGATTCCACCATCGGTTGCGGTACCTGATACGTTCCCGGCGTCACCGCCCGCGCCAGATACACCAGCGTTACCGGTTGGTATTCATCAACGGCAACCGCCGCCACAAAGCGATCGTCACGGAACTCAATGTGCTTAATACTCGCCTGCTGCATCTGGTTCAGTAAGTTCTGCACTTCGCCACCACTTTGCTCCAGGCTGGCGCTACCGTTCGCCAGATTCTGGTTTTCCAGTTCCAGACCCGCTGGCAGCAGATCCACGACCAACGCATCCGGCACGCTGTTACTGGCTTTAACCTGCAACCACACCAGCACCAGATCGCCGCTACGTAACGAGTCCAGCGATTTGCTCTTACCATCAGTACCAAGAATATGACGCTCGATTTGCAGCACATTGTTCGCCGGTAAAGGTGCGGATTGCGGATAACCGCTGGCATCCACACGCAGCCATAACGGCTGATCGCCACTGTTGCTCACCTGCAAGGTGGCAAGTTGATCGCTATTCAGATTGCTGTTTTGCGCTTTCTCGCCTGTCAGCGGCTCAGCTGAGAAAGAGGTTTGCGCCTGCCATTTACCCGGTAAATCCTGAACCGTACGGGCAGCCAGGAACAACGCGTTACTTTCCTGCGTCGATAGCCAGCGTTCACCAAACGCCTGCTGCGAAAGCGTATTCAGCAAAGTGTTCTGCTCATCGGGTAGCAGTTTATTTTCTTCCAGCAAGGAGAGCATTAACGCGTTGTCGCGCAGTGGGCTACCGTAATCACCCAGCCATTTCCGCTCATCATTACGCGGCGTTTTCAGCGCCAGCGCAATTGCTTCTTCACCACGCGTCGCATCACCCATGGTTTTCAGCGCAACGCCAAGTTGCAGCAGCGGTAAACCAGAAGCGGCATCTGCACGATGCTCCCAGATTTCACGCAGCGCACCCAGTGGAGCTTTTTGCTGACGGGCCAGCACCAGCGCAGCGTAAGACTGTACGGCGAATTTACTGGCTTTGAGATTATCCGCGTACGGGATCGACATCATGCCCGGATCTTGTAAATAGCGCAGCAGACGCTCATTTCCCCGGTTAATGGCGTCTGTCGGCACGCTGTAACCCTGCTCACCTGCGCGGACCAGGAAATCCATCACGTAAGCCGTCAGCCAGTACTCTTCGTCACCGTTTTTATCCCACAGCGCAAAGCCGCCGTTATCACGTTGCATTTGCAGCAAACGGGAAATGCCGATATCGACCGATGCACGGCGTTTCTCATCACTGTCGCCTTTGATGCCCAACGCCTGCAGTTGGGCTGCGTTGGTATAAAGTGACGGGAACAGGCCGCTGGCGGTTTGCTCAAGACAGCCGTACGGATACGCTTTTAACTCTTTGATATAACGTGCGATGTTCAGCGGTGGTTTGCCGCTCAACAACAATTGCCCTTCCAGCGTAACAGGCGAGAAGTTTTGCAATCCATCCGCCGGAATCGCCCATGTCTCACCAGGCTGCAACGCCGTACCGTAATTGACCGTTTGTGCCGGGAACGCCGGACGGACGCCGATTTTCCACTGTTTATGCTGATCGGCAACGGTTTCCCCGGGTAACGCTAACCCGCTAATGGTGGCCTGAATTTCTCCATCGCCATAACCCGGCAATGCTCGCACCGGGATAAACAGCGTAGTACGCACACCTGGCGCTAATTCAACGGCTGCGGGTGAATCGCTGACCAGTTCAAGCAAACCACTGGCGGTCAGGGCAACGTTCAGTTTTTGCGGTTTATCGGTAAGATTAGTGATATCCAGCGTCAGACGCGAGGTATCGCCACTCGCCATAAAGCGCGGCATGTTCAGTTCAGCAATCACCGGTGCGGCAACTATCACTTTGCTTTCGTTGCTTCCGAAGTCATCTGCCGTCCAGGCTTGCGCCATGACGCGCAATTCACCGTTAAAATCGCCAATTGGCAGTGTAACCGAGCCTTCACCCTGTTCGTTGAGCGTTACCGGCAGCGCCTGCTGCGCGACAATATTGACGTGATTGACCGGCGGTTTACCACCACGTTTCAGCTCATCACCATCACCACCAAAACGCAGAGCTGCCAGACGCCCCTGACCTTCAATGACCTGACCGTAAATATCGTAAATGTCTGCGCCATAGCGTTTCTGACCAAAGAACGCCTGCCACGGATCTGGCGTGACGTAATCAGTAATATTCAGCACACCGCTATCAACGGCAGACACCAGCACATTCACCTGTTTTGGCATCTCACCATTTTTAGTGCTGGCTTTAATTTTCACGGTTAATGGCTGATTGGGGCGCATTTTTGCTGGTGTTTCCAGCGCCAGATCGAGGCGACGGTTTTCATCACCAAGCGGCAGATGCAACACCCCAACTGCGCGTTTTGGCGTCGCAGAGCGAGATTTATCGCCAGGACGTACCACCAGCGTACTTAAATACAAATCATGACGATTCCAGGTTTTATCGACCGGAATCGTCAGATCCAGCCCTTGAGCCGGAACATCAATCTCTTGCCACCACAGCGGCCCTTCACTGGACTCGACCATCGCATAACCTTTACCCGCCGTTGGCGCGGCAATATGCAACTTAATGGTATCGCCAGGGCGATAACTGGCTTTATCCAGTTTCAGCGTGACACGGTCGGGTCGCACGACACCGCTCCCGTCGCTGTTGTCCTGCCAGCTATAGCCAGCCCAGAAACGCACACTACTGACCGCTTCATTCGGCGCTTTGACTTCCAGACGATAAGCGCCCCACTCTACCGGGAAACTGACCTTACCGGTTTCGTCCGCTTTCAGATCCAGAGTTTGTTCATTTTCGATCAGATCTTTTTGATCAAACTGTGACTGCCAGCCTTCATCTTCTGACCAGTTCCAGTAGTAATCGCGGCGTTCGCGAATCAAGCGCACCTGCAAGCCCGACACGGCTTTTTTTACGCCTTGCGCATCGCTATAAACGATGTCAAAAGCGGCGTTACTGCCTTCATCAACAATGGGCTGTTTCACCGTGCTGTCAGTGCGATAATCGTAAACCGATTTCGAGGCGAACTGCGGACGGATCCCCGGCAATGCATCGGCAGGCCAGATAGCCTGCTCAGCGCGGCGCGTCACCGGGCGACCGCCCGATTCCAGCAAACTACCCTGGAAAATAACCTGTAATGGGGAATGCGTTTCCTTCCACTGGCTTTCTGTAGAAACTTCGCCACGCCCTTTATCATCCAGCGTCAACTGAACTTCATCCAGCGTGCGGGAAAGATTTTCGGCAGCTATCTCGCCGAATTCGAAACCAGGTAAGGCTGACACAGCTTCACGCAGTGGGCGCAGGAAAAGTTGCCCTTGCAAAGTATTACCATTAGCAGGCGCACCGTACAGGTAGTACCCCACCACGGAGAATTTCACTTCATCTTTCGGCGTTAGCGGGGTTTTCTCACCGGTCAGATTCAGCGCCATGCGCTCTGGCATAAAATCTTCGACGTGGAAATCCCACATCCGGTACTGGTTATCGCCCGTGTTAGCGCGAATATGCCACATACCGGTTGCCGCATTGCTATCGAGTGGCCAGGTAAAGTGGTAGAGGCCATTCTCCGGCTGACTAACGACGCTCCTGAGTACCTGCCCGTCGGGTTTAATCACGTCTAACTTGATGGGTTGATCGGGCAATGCTTTACCATCTGCATCACGCAATAAACCATTGAGGATGACTGTTTCACCCGGGCGATAAAGATCGCGCGGGCCAAACATGAAAAACTGTTTGCTATAGCCTGGCGCGCCAGCAATGTTAAATTCTGCTAAGTCCAGCGCCGGAAGTTTTAAATCGAGTAGCGTTGTCTGACCGTCTTTACGCGCCAGCAGTAATGCCGCGTTTTTATCATTTTCCAGCTGCACATGCCCCTGAGCATCACTGGTTGCCTGAGTCAGAGTCTGCCCTTTCTCATTTAATAAAGAGACTTCTATTCCTTGCTGGGCCGCGCCGTTTTCCAGACTTTGGGTAAAGATATCCAGACGATTGTGATAACGGTGAGCTGAAACGCCGATATCACTTAACGTAAACAGCGTCGCGGGATTACTGTAATCGTAACGTCCAGCCTGATTCATCACAGCCAGATACACGCCTGCCTGCTGAAGCGGTTTGATATCGCCCAGCGGCAGCAATAATTTTTCACGGGTGTTACGCGCAGGATTGAGATCAAACCGTCCAGTGTAGACCAGATCCGCCATCTGCAGCAGTTTGTCTGACTGCCAGTTCGCCAGCGAATTGCGGTATTCCCATTGGCTAATGAAAGCGGGCAGTGATTCTGGTTTCACACGGAAGAAGTTAACATCGACATTGTTAACGTTGAGCGCCATTACCGGCAGCCCTTCAATAACTTTACCAGGTAACAACGAACCACGGCTGGCAAAACCGACGCTGGGTTGGATATCACGGGTAGTTATAGTTTTTTCGTAATCTTTACTGAAGGTTGCGTTGTTGAGTGCTTTGACCTCCTTGCCAATAGTGACGATCAAATCACGTTTCGGTTCGAGGTGGCGTAAACGCAACTCTTTAAGATTATCTGACAGCTCCCAGGCACCATCCACTTTGCCGCTTTTCTTATCGACGACATGGATAACGCGTGAGAAATCCTGATCCGGGTCGAGAGGAATGGAGAACGTCAGCACCAGCGTGGCTGCGCCATCAAGTTGAACTTCAGAGAGATCCAGCAATGTCAGCGCCTTACCGGCACTCTGTTGGGCCAGTTTTTGTCGCTCCGGCGCGGAAAGTTTTGCTGAACTCACGTTTTCTGAAGAGGCCGCTTTAGTAACTTCAGAAGGCGCATCTTTTTTCACCGCTGTTGGCGCGTTATCGTTGTTGTCGCACCCTGCCAGCGCCAGCATTAGCATGCAGGCGGCTACGCGTAACTTTTTCATTTTTCATCCCTGCCACAATGGCCCGTTAGCAACGTCGAATAATTATTATGCGTGAGAATTTACGTTATGTAATTCAGTATCACGCCCATACAATCCGAATTTTAGTGAGAATTGTGGCTCAGACAGCCAAATCAGCCTCTTTTGCTTGTCGCTTTTCACTAAACATCCGACAATTTAGCCTAACCCCGGCAAAAATGGAGATGCCTATGTCCACGACATGGTTTGTAGGAGCCGACTGGCTCGCCGAACATATTGATGACCCGGAAATTCAGATTATCGATGCCCGCATGGCGTCGCCTGGACAGGAAGATCGTAACGTTGCTCAGGAGTATCTGAATGGACATATTCCCGGCGCAGTGTTTTTTGATATCGAAGCGCTTTCTGATCACACTTCCCCGCTTCCGCACATGCTGCCGCGCCCGGAAACGTTCGCCGTGGCGATGCGTGAATTAGGCGTTAACCAGGATAAGCACCTGATTATCTATGACGAAGGTAATCTTTTCTCAGCCCCACGAGCATGGTGGATGCTGCGCACCTTTGGTGTAGAGAAAGTGTCGATTCTGGGGGGTGGACTTGCAGGCTGGCAGCGCGATGATCTGCTGTTAGAAGAAGGTGCAGTAGAGCTGCCGGAAGGAGAGTTTAACGCCACGTTTAATCCTGAAGCCGTGGTGAAAGTCACCGATGTGTTATTGGCAAGCCATGAAAATACGGCGCAAATTATTGATGCCCGCCCGGCTGCACGTTTTAACGCAGAAGTTGATGAACCTCGCCCAGGTTTACGTCGCGGACATATTCCCGGTGCATTGAACGTTCCGTGGACGGAACTGGTGCGCGAAGGCGAACTAAAAACGACCGATGAACTGGATGCGATATTTTTTGGTCGCGGCGTCAGCTATGACAAACCGATTATCGTCAGCTGCGGCTCTGGTGTAACGGCAGCCGTGGTTTTGTTGGCACTCGCGACACTTGATGTGCCAAACGTGAAACTGTACGACGGCGCATGGAGTGAATGGGGCGCACGAGCAGATTTACCGGTTGAGCCCGTAAAATAAGCTTTTTACAGGCAATAAAAAACCGCCGAATTTGGCGGTTTTTTATTGCTGGTCTGGTTCGCGGCCTTTCCAGCAGGTTGTATTACTGCAAGTGTATCTCGTCTACTCAATACTCGCTTTATGCATCAACGATGTCAAGTAGATAAAAAAGGATAGATTTTGAATTCATTTGGCTTATCAGTCCGAATTCAGACAAATATAAACAAATCCCGCTTAATATTAAAATATACTAACTGGTAAAAGATATTACTTAAACGTGTAATTTCACTTTCTTTAAACAACAAAAAACCGCCAAAATCAGGCGGTTATTTGTTGCTGGTTTGGTTCGCGGCCTTTCCAGCAGGTTCACTTGTGTTGCATGAACAACGCAGGTGCCTCACAGCAAAAGAATACTCGCTGTTAAGAAATTTTGTGTCAAGTAAAAAACGAGTAATTATTTTTCGGTTAGCGTATTATTGACACCGACCCTTTCCGCCGTCTCGCAAACGGGCGCTGGCTTTAGGAAAGGATGTTCCTTGGCCGTAAATGCAAGTGTATCTCGTCGCTTGCTATCGCGGCAATATCGCCAGTGGTGCTGTCGTGATGCGGTCTTCGCATGGACCGCACAATGAAGATACGGTGCTTTTGTATCGTACTTATTGTTTCTGGTGCGCTGTTAACCGAGGTAAATAATAACCGGAGTCTCTCCGGTAACAATTTATTGGTGGTTAACAACCTTCAGAACAGCAGGTAAGCCCGAATGCCGCCCTTTGGGGCGGCATATTTTAGATTATCCGGTTCTGTTTAAAGTCACGCAAAAAACCACCCCAGCGACGTTCATAGAATGGCACAATATGTTCGGTAATAAAGTGGCTAATTCCTTTTTCCCCTTTTTTCACCTGACAAATATCGATGGGTTCATCGCCAGGTATTGTATCGGTCGCTACACTTCCCGCCGCCTGAATAATTTCTTCGATATCACCATCGGCTTCAATGCCAATAAGTAAATTAGGCTGTGCCTCTTCGTTCTCTTTAATTGAACAAATAAAAGCACGCTTCACCGGCTTAATAGTTTTAAATAAGGTGGTGAGTGAATCAATCATTTGTGCTGGTGGCTCTGCGACTTCCGATAATATCAGCGATTCACCGCCCTCCAGTACTTCCTGGCTGCTCAGCGGATTTCCTTCTTCACCAATCAACAAACTGATTTCACGCGGCATAAATTCTTTACCGGTTGGCAGTTTGGCATTAAGGAAGAGCGTTTCGCCAAGGGTCATCTCAAACAATGTGCGAACGGGCATTACGACAAATGCCTGTTCGTCTTCAACCGCCTGTTGAAGTGCTTCTAACGAGGTGAAAAAAGGAATGACGCTGGTGCCGTCTTCTTTTTCCCAGTGCTGTAAATCAAGTGCGCTATCTTCAACCACAGCCTCGCCCTGCGCCGCCGTACCAGGCACCCAGACGGTGGATTCCAGTAGAGTACGGAAAAAGGCCGGGCGGTGCGCCGGTTCGGTTGCTGCTTTTTCCAGCAGGTCTTCAAGTTCGTTTTTTATTTCTGACATAAGAACCACAATTCATTCAACGTTCGGGGCACAAGTGCCTGATGCGCCACGCTTATCAGGCCTACAAGGGAGTCGCAATCTATTGGATTTTCGCAATTTGTAGGCCAAATAAGACGTTTACGCCGTTAACAGATTAGCAATCGTGCGCACACCAAGTCCCGTAGCACCCGCAGACCACTGTTCAACCGGCGCTTTACGGTAAGTCGCCGAGCAGTCGATATGCAGCCAGCCTTGCTGATAGTTCTCAACAAAGTGCGACAGGAAGCCCGCCGCCGTGCTTGCACCTGCCGGATACGCCGCGCTTCCGGTATTGTTCAGTTCGGCAAAGTTAGACGGCAGCTGGCTGCGGTGGAACTCCGCCAGCGGCAGACGCCAGAACGGTTCATTCTCTTGTGAGGCACTCGCCAGCAAGCGAGCGGCAAGCGCATCGTCAAAACTGAACAGCGCGTGATAATCATTACCCAGCGCGGTTTTCGCCGCCCCGGTGAGGGTCGCCGCATCAATGATCAGTTCCGGTTTCTGCGCACTGGCATCAATCAGGCCATCGGCCAGCACCAGACGCCCTTCCGCATCGGTGTTCATCACTTCAACTTTTTTACCGTTGCGATAGGTAATAATATCGCCCAGTTTGAACGCGTTGCCGCTGATCAGGTTATCCGCACAGCAGAGGAACAGCTTCACGCGCTTGTTCAGTCCGCGCGTAATGGCAAACGCCAGCGCTCCGGTAACCGTTGCCGCGCCGCCCATGTCCGACTTCATCGAGTCCATAAATGCGGTCTGTTTGATGCTGTAGCCGCCGGAATCAAAGGTGATGCCTTTACCAACCAGGCACGCGTACACTGGCGCTTCTTTATCGCCAGTTGGGTTGTAATCCAGCGCCAGCAATACCGGGGAACGTTCTGAACCGCGCCCGACGGTGTGCAGCCCCATATAACCTTGATCACGCAGATCTTCACCTTTGGTGATCCGATAAGTCACACGATCGCCTGCGACGTTGCTGATCAGATCAACAGCACGCTGTGCCAGTTGCGATGGCCCCAGCTCTTCCGCCGGTGCGTTAATGGTGTCACGCACCCAGTCGATGATCATCAGGCGGTTATCCAGTTCCTGACGCTGGGCATCGTCCAGATCCGGCCACTCCACTTTACGTGTGCCTTTCGGAGCTTTGTAACCTTGCCAGAATGCCCAGCAACGATCCGCATCCCAGCCTTCACCGCTTAGCTGAACATGTTTGATGCCCAGACCGTCAATCTTGCGCGCCGCACGCTGGATCAGCCCCAGATCGTCCGCTCCGTTCAAGTGCAGGGTAATACCATCATTATTAATACTGTAAGTCGCTTTTTCTCCCCAGCGCGCATCGGCAGGTTGGGTCGAGAGGGTAATCTTCATCGCTTCTGTCATTTTAGTTATCCTTATTCGTTTAACAGCAAAACGGGCTACCCCCAGGCAGCCCGTTCATTTACTCGGCCTCGTCAAGCCAGACTAACAAAATCGCTTCGAGGATTTTCTCGTTGGATGCCTGCGGGTCGTCGTCGAAATCTTCCAGATCGCAAATCCACTGATGCATATCGGTGAATCGAACCGTTTTCGGATCAAGATCGGGATACGCATCGTACAGTGCTTCGCCAATTTCGCGGCTATCGGTCCACTTAAGTCCCATACTAACCTCTGTTAATGCTCACGCGCATGGTTGATAGTGTAACGCGGGATTTCGACCACTAAATCTTCGTCGGTAACGCGCGCCTGGCAGCTTAAACGGCTTTCCGGCTCCAGTCCCCAGGCTTTGTCCAGCATGTCGTCTTCCTGCTCTGAGCTTTCCGGCAGCGAGTCAAAACCTTCGCGAACGATGCAGTGGCAGGTGGTGCAAGCACAGGATTTTTCACAGGCGTGTTCAATCTCGATACCGTTACGCAGAGCTGCGTCGAGAATGGTTTCACCGCTATTAGCTTCCAGAACAGCGCCATCAGGACAGAGATCCTGATGAGGCAAAATAACAATCTTTGGCATATTAAACCTCGTCCACGGAATGGCCTTTCAGCGCACGACGAACCGACTGGTCCATGCGGCGAGCGGCGAAATCCTGGGTTTGTTTGTCTACGTTTTTAATCGCTTGTTCGATGGCGTCAACATCATCGCCCTGCGCCACTTCACTCAGGTGAGCGGCAGCATTGTCAATGACCTGACGCTCTGCGGCGCTTAACAGCGCGGCATCAGTAGCCAGCGCGCCGTGCAGACTTTCCAGCACACGCGCCGCTTCTACTTTTTGTTCTGCCAGCATACGGGCTTTTACGTCCTGCTCGGCATAGCTCATTGAGTCTTTAATCATCGAGGCGATTTCGCTGTCGGTCAGGCCGTAAGACGGTTTGACCTGGATAGACGCCTCAACGCCGGTGGATTTCTCCATCGCCGTCACGCTCAAAAGACCGTCGGCATCGACCTGGAACGTCACGCGAATATGCGCGCCGCCAGCCGGTAGCGCCGGAATACCTCGCAGCGCAAAACGCGCCAGCGAGCGGCAGTCCTGCACCAGTTCGCGCTCACCCTGCATTACATGGATAGACATCGCCGTCTGACCATCTTTAAAGGTGGTGAAATCCTGGGCGCGGGCCACCGGAATCGTGGTATTACGCGGGATCACTTTCTCCACCAGGCCGCCCATCGTTTCGAGGCCCAGCGACAGCGGGATCACATCCAGCAACAGCATTTCGCTGTCCGGCTTGTTACCCACCAGAATATCCGCCTGAATCGCCGCGCCAATAGCGACGACTTTATCCGGGTCGATAGAAGTCAGCGGTGGACGACCGAAAAATTCGCCTACTCGTTCACGCACCAGCGGCACGCGAGTAGAACCGCCAACCATCACCACTTCCAGCACTTCATCAGCTTCTACGCCAGCGTCTTTCAGCGCACGACGACAAGCCAGTAAGGTTCGTTTTACCAGTGGCGCGATCAGTTCATTGAATTGTTCACGGCTGATTTCGCCCTGCCAGCCCGCAACGTTAACGGTCACGGAGTCCGCATCGCTCAGCGCGATTTTGGCCGCAATGGCAGCATCCAGCAGTTCACGCTGAACGCGGTTATCGCTACGATCAGGAATGCCCGCCTGCTCGCGAATGTAATCCGCCAGCAGATGGTCGAAATCATCGCCGCCGAGCGCGGAATCACCGCCGGTTGCCAGCACTTCAAACACGCCGCGACTTAAGCGCAGAATGGAAATATCAAACGTACCGCCGCCGAGGTCATAAACAGCGATCACGCCTTCCTGACCGGAATCCAGCCCGTAGGCAATAGCCGCAGCGGTCGGTTCGTTAAGTAAGCGCAGAACATGCAACCCCGCCAGACGCGCCGCGTCTTTGGTGCCCTGACGCTGGGCATCGTCAAAGTACGCCGGAACGGTGATAACGACACCATCCAGCTCGCCTGCCAGGGCTTCAGTTGCCCGCGCCGCCAGTGCTTTGAGGATGTCCGCAGAAACGCGCACTGGGTTCAGCAGTCCCGCCGCCGTTTCAATCATCGGCAGGCCGTTTTCGCTGGCCTGGAATTGATAAGGCAGATGCGGATAGCGTTGCTGGATATCAGCCAGCGAGCGCCCCATCAGACGTTTAACAGAACTAATGGTGTTGGCGGTATCGAGCGCTGCATTAGTACGCGCGTCATAACCCACCGAATGCCCTTGCTGTTGATAGTGAACAACAGATGGCAGCAGGTGACGGCCTTCATGGTCGGCTAACGTTTCGGCCTGACCGCTGCGCACTGTCGCCACCAGCGAGTTGGTTGTGCCCAGGTCAATACCGGCCGCCAGACGACGCTGATGCGGCGCAGCACTCAAACCAGGTTCACTAATTTGTAATAAGGCCATGTTTAGCTTCCAGAAATTAAAAATCGAGCAGTTTTTCTTCGAGTTGTTCGGCACTGCTCCGCAGTTTATCGAGAAAACGCAGCTTACGCACGGTATCCGCCGCCGCGTCCCACGTCTCGTTGTCTAACTGTTCAACCATCAACTGATGGCGGGTATCAAACATCTTTTTCACACGTTTGATAAAGCTTTCCAGCCGCGCTTCATCTTTCGCCTGTTCGATCTCGTCCAGCTCTTCGCGCAGCTCCAACTGTTCCATCAGGAACGCGGTGTCGCTCACAGTATGCTGCTCGCTGGCGAGATCAAAGCCGTGCAAAGAAAGCAAATATTCCGCGCGCATTAACGGATGACGCAGCGTTTGCCAGGCCTGGTTAATGGTTGCAGATTGCTGTACGGCGGCGAGTTGTTCCGCCTGGCTTCCGCTGGCGAATTTATCAGGATGATACTGACGTTGTAGATCCTGAAAACGCAGGCTCAGTGCCTGGGTATCGAGTTGATAACGGGCAGGCAAGCCAAAGAGGGTGAAGTAATCCATAACATTCTCAGGGCTGCGATCCGCCGCGATAACGGCGAATCAGGTAAAACAAACCCCACGCGCAGGCGACCACGGTGGGGTTATCGGTATGCGCATCAAACGTGGAAGCTTTCGCCGCAACCACACTCATCTTTAACGTTCGGGTTGGTGAATTTAAACCCTTCGTTCAGGCCTTCTTTTACGAAGTCCAGCTGCGTACCGTCCAGAAATTGCAGGCTTTTGCCATCGACCACGACTTTCACGCCTTTGTCTTCAAACACGATGTCTTCCGGCGTCGGTTCGTCAACAAATTCCAGTACATAAGCCATACCTGAACATCCGGAGGTTCTCACGCCCAGACGCAGGCCAAACCCTTTGCCGCGGTTAGCCAGAAAGGTATTTACTCGCGCTGCTGCACTGTCGCTCAGTGTAATCGACATAACCAAACCTCAACTCTTATTTTGCTTCACGTTTGCTTTTATAGTCCGCAATGGCGGCTTTGATCGCGTCTTCTGCCAGAATAGAACAGTGAATTTTCACCGGCGGCAGTTCAAGTTCTTCAGCAATATCGGTGTTTTTGATCGCCTGCGCTTCGTCGAGAGACTTCCCTTTCACCCATTCGGTGACCAGGGAGCTGGAAGCGATAGCAGAACCGCAGCCGTAAGTTTTAAAACGCGCGTCTTCAATGATACCTTCATCGTTGACTTTAATCTGCAACTTCATCACGTCGCCACAGGCCGGTGCACCCACCATGCCGCTGCCGACGTTCTCGTCGTTGTTGTCAAAGGAACCCACGTTACGCGGATTCTCGTAATGGTCGATAACTTTTTCGCTGTAAGCCATTATAAATTCTCCTGATTCCGATACCGATTAATGATGAGCCCATTCGATGCTGTTCAGATCCACGCCCTGCTTGTACATTTCCCACAGCGGAGAAAGGTCACGCAGACGACCGATGGATTTACGAACTAACTCGATGGTGTAGTCGATCTCTTCTTCAGTAGTAAAACGACCTAAAGAGAAACGGATAGAGCTATGTGCCAGCTCGTCGTTCAGCCCCAGCGCGCGCAGCACGTAGGACGGTTCGAGGCTTGCTGACGTACAGGCGGAACCGGAAGAAACCGCGAGGTCTTTCAGCGCCATAATCAGCGACTCACCTTCAACGTAGTTGAAGCTGACGTTGAGAATGTTCGGCGCACCGTGTTCCAGGTCACCGTTCAGGTAAACTTCTTCGATATCTTTGATGCCGTTCCACAGACGGTTACGCAGGCCGCGCAGACGTTCCATCTCGGTCGCCATCTCTTCTTTTGCTATGCGATAGGCTTCGCCCATACCGACGATCTGGTGAACAGGCAGAGTACCGGAACGCATACCGCGCTCGTGACCGCCGCCGTGCATTTGCGCTTCGATACGTACGCGCGGTTTACGACGCACATACAGCGCACCAATACCTTTCGGGCCATAGATTTTGTGACCGGAGAAAGACATCAGGTCAACTTTCAACTGGCTCAGGTCGATAGGCAGTTTGCCCACGCTCTGGGTTGCATCAACGTGATAGATAATGCCGCGAGCACGGCACATTTCGCCGATAGCCGCGATATCCTGCACCACGCCGATTTCGTTATTTACGTGCATGATGGAAACAAGGATGGTGTCGTCACGCATCGCTGCTTCGAGTTCTTTCAGGTCGATAATACCGTTACGCTGCGGTGCCAGGTAAGTGACTTCAAAACCTTCGCGCTCCAGCTGACGGCAGGTATCCAGTACCGCTTTGTGTTCGGTTTTGCTGGTGATGATGTGCTTGCCTTTTTTCTGATAAAAGTTAGCAGCACCTTTGATCGCCAGGTTGTCAGATTCGGTAGCACCAGAGGTAAAGACGATTTCACGCGGATCAGCGCCAACCAGATCGGCAATCTGATTACGAGCGATATCTACCGCTTCTTCAGCCTGCCAGCCGAAACGGTGAGAACGGGAGGCCGGGTTACCAAAGGTTCCGTCCATCGTCATAAACTGCATCATTTTCTCGGCAACACGCGGGTCCACCGGCGTGGTTGCGGAGTAGTCGAGATAAATCGGTAATTTCATTGCTCTATAAACTCCGTACATCACTCAATGCAAGGAACCAGGCTGCCGGCTGGATGTACGACCGTGTTTACGGAGTGTTTAGCACTCCGGCCTGATTCTGAATTCTTTTTATTAAGCGCGTAACTTAACGTCGATCGCGTCTTGTGTGCGGGTGCGTGGCGCGTCGTGAGTATGCTGACGACCAGACACATCCAGCACTTCCTGGTTATTAACCAGTTCGCCTAAAGTAATGTTATTGAGAAAACCGGTAAGACGGTCGCTCAAATCACGCCACAGCGCGTGGGTCAGGCATTTATCGCCGCCCTGGCAGCCGCCTTTACCCTGACAACGGGTGGCATCTACAGATTCGTCAACGGCGCTAATCACTTCGCCAACGGCGATGCTGCTGGCATCTTTGCCTAACAGATAACCACCGCCTGGTCCACGTACGCTGGAAACCAGACCATTTTTACGCAGACGGGAAAACAGTTGTTCCAGATAAGAAAGGGAAATTCCCTGACGTTCGGAAATATCAGCCAACGGTACCGGGCCCGCTTCAGAGTTGAGCGCAACGTCAAGCATTGCGGTCACGGCATAGCGCCCTTTAGATGTCAGTCTCATGTCTTACTTCACCTCAAACTCGCCCCTGCCCGGGGTTTTTTATTGTAAAAGTGGGGGTATTGCATAGCAGGGTCAAGTCTGACATTCCCGAGTAAATTGGTCAACTATTTACTTGACTGATTTAGTCGGGTATTTAACCTTCAGTGCCATTTTTTTATCGTGGCGTTTGTACCTGTTGTCGGATGCGGTGTGAACACCTTATCCGACCTGGGATTCCGTGCACTTACAAGCCTGATAAGACGCGTTAAGCATCGCATCAGGCAACCACTGTTATTCGGCCTTATTACCTTTATTCTGCTGCTCTATAGAAGCCAGAATCCCGCGCAGGATATTCAATTCCTGGCTTTCCGGGCGTGCACGGGTAAACAGACGGCGCAATTTATTCATCACCTGCCCCGGATGGTTTTCACGGATAAAACCGGTTGCCAGCAGCGTTTGTTCGAGATGACCGTAAAAACGCTCCAGATCATCGACCAGCGGATACGGCGTCTCTTCATGCTCGACCTGCTCGCCATTTTCCTGAGTTGCCAGCCAGACCATGCGCACTTCATAGGCAATAACCTGAACCGCCATCGCCAGGTTCAGCGAACTGTATTCCGGGTTAGCCGCAATCGCGACATGATAATGGCATTTCTGCAGCTCTTCATTGGTCAAGCCGACGCGCTCGCGACCAAACACCAGCGCCACCGGGGTATTTGCCGCTTCAGCGACGCTTTTCAGACCGCATTCGCGCGGGTCGAGCATCGGCCACGGCAGCGTGCGGGAGCGAGCGCTGGTGCCCACCACCAGGCTACAACCGGCTAACGCTTCGTCGAGCGTATCGACGATGTGAGCATTACCAATCACATCGCTGGCCCCTGCTGCCAGGGCAATCGCCTGGGAGTCAGGTTTCACCAGTGGATTAACCAGCCACAGATTGGTTAATCCCATTGTTTTCATGGCACGGGCAACAGAACCCATATTGCCGGTGTGTGACGTCTCCACCAGCACAATTCGAATATTTTGCAGCATTGTCTTTCTTCATCTAAAGATTATTCACGCATCTTATCATAAAACGAAGACAGATGCCGATCTCGCTGCTATACTCTGCGCCGTTTTCCCGTTCTTTAACATCCAGTGAGAGAGACCGATGCATCCGATGCTGAACATCGCCGTGCGCACAGCGCGCAAGGCGGGTAATTTAATTGCCAAAAACTATGAAACCCCGGACGCTGTAGAAGCGAGCCAGAAAGGCAGTAACGATTTCGTGACCAACGTAGATAAAGCTGCCGAAGCGGTGATTATCGACACGATTCGTAAATCTTACCCACAGCACACCATCATCACCGAAGAAAGCGGTGAACTTGAAGGTACTGATCAGGATGTTCAATGGGTTATCGATCCACTGGATGGCACTACCAACTTTATCAAACGTCTGCCGCACTTCGCGGTATCTATCGCCGTTCGTATCAAAGGCCGCACTGAAGTTGCTGTGGTTTACGATCCTATGCGTAACGAACTGTTCACCGCCACTCGCGGTCAGGGCGCACAGCTGAACGGCTACCGTCTGCGCGGCAGCACCGCTCGCGATCTCGACGGTACTATTCTGGCGACCGGCTTCCCGTTCAAAGCAAAACAGTACGCCACCACCTACATCAACATCGTCGGCAAACTGTTCAACGAATGTGCAGACTTCCGTCGTACCGGTTCTGCGGCGCTGGATCTGGCTTACGTTGCTGCGGGTCGCGTTGACGGTTTCTTTGAAATCGGTCTGCGCCCGTGGGATTTCGCGGCAGGCGAGCTGCTGGTTCGTGAAGCGGGCGGCATCGTCAGCGACTTCACCGGTGGTCATAACTACATGCTGACCGGTAACATCGTTGCTGGTAACCCGCGCGTTGTGAAAGCCATGCTGGCGAATATGCGTGACGAGTTAAGCGACGCCCTGAAGCGTTAATGACTCTGGCGGGTGATGTCACTCACCCGCCCTCGCCTTTCAGGCGCTATTCCGAAATACTTCCTCACCGCTTTACTTTCTTTCGTCACTCTCCCACCATCTTTCCCCGATTAATGGATGATAAAGAAGTCGCAAGGAAAGGTTATGGCGCTGCCAGTGAACAAACGCGTTCTCAAAATTCTGTTTATTCTCTTTGTTGTTGCCTTCTGCATTTATTTAATACCACGCATCGCCATCAATTTTTTCTATTACCCTGACGACAAAATCTACGGTCCCGAACCCTGGTCGGCGGAATCCGTCGAATTTACGGCTAAGGACGGTACTCATCTGCAAGGCTGGTTTATCCCTTCTTCGACGGGCCCTGCTGATAACGCCATTGCTACCATTATTCATGCTCACGGCAATGCCGGAAATATGTCCGCCCACTGGCCGCTGGTCAGTTGGTTACCCGAGCGTAATTTCAACGTTTTTATGTTTGATTATCGCGGGTTTGGTAAATCAAAAGGTACGCCGTCCCAGGCCGGATTGCTGGACGATACACAAAGTGCCATCAATGTGGTGCGCCATCGCAGTGATGTAAACCCACAACGGCTGGTGCTGTTCGGGCAGAGTATTGGCGGGGCGAATATTCTGGATGTTATTGGTCAGGATGATCGTGAAGGCATACGTGCGGTGATCCTCGACTCCACATTTGCCTCTTATGCGACCATCGCCAACCAGATGATCCCCGGCAGTGGCTACTTACTTGATGAGAGTTACAGCGGCGAAAATTACATCGCCAGCGTCAGCCCGATCCCGCTTTTACTCATTCACGGTAAAGCTGATCACGTTATCCCATGGCAGCACAGCGAAAAGTTGTATAGCCTGGCAAAAGAGCCAAAACGGTTGATCCTAATCCCGGATGGCGAACACATTGATGCTTTTTCTGATCGTCACGGCGATGTTTATCGCGAACAGATGGTGGATTTTATCCTTAGCGCGTTGAATCCGCAGAACTAACCCATGATCGCTAGCACGATAATCATTCACAAAACCACCTTAAGACATGCTAATCCACTGGTCAGAACAGTTTAAGATGAGAAAAATTCTGTGACGCTTGCCAACATTTCTGATGATTAGCATTCCCTTCGCCATTTCCCTGAGCAAACTTTAGCTATTCTTATCAATTATGCTTATGGGAGATCTACAGATGATGCCTACGCTTGCTCCACCATCTGTCCTTTCGGCTCCCCAGCGCCGCTGCCAGATCTTGCTGACACTCTTTCAGCCGGGGTTGACCGCCACCACGGCAACTTTCAGCGAGCTTAATGGTGTGGATGATGATATTGCCAGTCTTGATATCAGCGAAACAGGACGGGAGATCCTGCGCTATCATCAACTCACACTGACTACTGGTTATGACGGTAGCTACCGGGTTGAAGGTACAGTGCTTAACCAACGTTTGTGTTTATTTCACTGGCTACGACGTGGTTTCCGTCTGTGTCCGTCATTTATTACCAGCCATTTCACCCCCGCCCTGAAGAGTGAACTGAAGCGGCGCGGAATTGCGCGTAACTTTTACGACGATACCAATCTACAAGCGTTAGTGAATCTCTGCTCCCGACGGCTGCAAAAACGCTTTGATACACGCGATATTCATTTCCTGTGTCTGTATCTGCAATATTGTTTGCTGCAACATCACGCTGGAATTACGCCTCAGTTTAATCCGCTCCAACGTCGCTGGGCGGAATCCTGCCTTGAATTTCAGGTAGCGCAGGAAATTGGACGCCACTGGCAGCGTCGGGCACTCCAGCCTGTACCGCCTGATGAGCCACTGTTTATGGCTCTACTGTTTTCCATGTTGCGGGTTCCCGATCCACTGCGGGATGCGCATCAGCGGGACAGACAACTGCGTCAGTCTATCAAACGTCTGGTAAACCATTTTCGTGAGCTGGGAAATGTTCGTTTTTATGATGAACAGGGGTTATGCGATCAGCTTTATACCCACCTCGCCCAGGCGTTAAATCGCAGTTTGTTTGCCATCGGTATTGATAACACCCTGCCGGAAGAGTTCGCCCGCCTGTATCCACGCCTGGTGCGTACCACCCGCGCGGCGCTGGTCGGATTTGAAAGTGAATACGGCGTCCATCTTTCTGATGAGGAAAGCGGTCTGGTCGCGGTGATTTTTGGTGCCTGGCTAATGCAGGAAAACGACCTGCATGAGAAACAGATTATTCTACTAACCGGGAATGACAGCGAGCGAGAAGCGCAGATTGAGCAGCAGCTACGCGAACTAACGTTACTGCCGCTCAACATTAAACATATGTCGGTAAAGGCATTTTTGCAGACAGGCGCTCCGCGCGGCGCGGCACTGATTATTGCGCCTTATACCATGCCGTTACCGCTCTTTTCACCACCGCTGATCTATACGGACCTGACGTTGACAACACATCAACAGGAGCAGATCCGCAAAATGCTCGAATCAGCATGAGGGAACAACTTTCGGGCGCAAAAACATTGCCGGAAGCGCCACCAGCGCCATCACCCAGAACACGCCGTGGCCGAGATATTGATACAGGAAACCGGCGAAAACGGTCATGATGGCGATACTGCCGCCCATCGCGACGGCAGAGTAAACCGCCTGTAAACGGATGACTTCGCTACCCTGGCGAGCAGCAATGTAGCGCATAGCGGCCAGGTGGCAGACCGTGAAGGTGCCGCAATGCAGAATTTGCACCACTATCAACCACGGCAACGCCGTAGTTGCTCCCATAATGCCCCAGCGCACTACGCCGCAAATCGCCGAGATCAACAGCATATCGCGTGCACTACAACGGCGGAAAAGTTTATTACTCAGCGCAAAGATAATGACTTCCGCCACCACGCCCAGCGACCACAAATAGCCCACCGCCGAGGCCGAGTAGCCAGCAGCCTGCCAGTAAATGGCGCTAAAACCGTAATAGGCCGCATGCGCCCCCTGCAATAAACAAACGCAGGCCAGAAAGCGCCAGTTCTGGCGAACCAGCGCCAACCACGCAGACCAACCGGTGCTCTCCTGCTGGCGGCTTGCCCCTTGTGGCTGAATCGTCGGACGGATGAGAAAGCCGAGCAGCATGGATGCCACGCCCAACGTCAACAGCGCGAGGATCACCCGATAATCAAACATACTGACCAGTTTGCCCGTCAGCGCCGAGCCAATGACAAACGCCACCGAGCCCCACAGTCTCACTTTGCCGTAATCAAGCGGGAACTGCTTTTGCCACGTATTCGCCAGTGCATCGGTCAACGGTACCAGCGGTGAGAAAAAGAGGTTAAAACCAATCATCACCAGCATCAGCCACGCTACGTGCGCCCCCGCCCAGAAGGCGACAGCAAAGAGAAGTGTCAGCAGTGCCAGCACGCGCAAGGCGGAAATCAGGCGGGAAGGATCGCTGACGCGGGGCGCGATGAGCAAACTCCCGAGGAAACGGGCAACCAGACCCGCCCCCAATAACAGGCCGATGGTTTCTGGCGTTAAACCAATCCCTTTAAGCCAGACGCTCCAGAAAGGTAGAAAAATGCCGTAACTAAAAAAGTATGTGAAATAGCCGAGCGCCAACCAGCGCGTGGATTGCAAAACCATGAGTCCCTCCCGTCAGGAGGCGTTAGTCTGGGGTTAATCGAATGTTGGTGCAAGTTGAAAAATAAGAATATTCGAGCCTGCTTCCTGATGTCTGTAACGCCAGTTCACAAGCACTAAAAAACTGCGAGCCGCGACGCATGTTGCAAAAATAATGCGTAATTATGCCGTTACGCATGCCAAACGTTCCTGCACAATGGCGATGAAATCGCGTAATGCCGGCTTCATCTCCCCTTTCTTCCACGCCATCAGTAAAGCAATGGCAGGCACATTTCCGGCAATGGGTCGAAATACCACCTGGCCGGTATTAAAATTATTCATATAACCGGGTATCAAAGTGACGCCCAGCCCCATCCCCACCAGATTCATGGTCACCAGAATATTCGTTGCCACCTGGACGATATTTGGCTGGCTGTTTTCTTGCGCAAACCACGCTTTAACGATCGGCGCAAGCGAACCGGAATACGCTGGATCAGTACTGACGAAATTCACGCCATCCAGTTGCGCGGCAGTGATCTCTTTTTCATGTGCTAAAGGGTGATCAACCGGTAACACCACCACTAATGGTTCGTCAAAAAGCTCCAGATAATCAATCTCCGGGCTATAAACGGGATGGCGCATTAAGCCGACGTCGAGTTCACCACGGCGAATTTTTTCTTCCTGTTCCGTGGTGATTAAACTCACCAGCTCAATTAAGGTGTCTGGCTGTCTGAGACGAAACATCGGTAATACTTTTGGCAGTAAATTCACTTCCGCCGATGGCACAAAGCCAATGGTTAATTGTCTGTCTTCCTGAACAATTTTCCGCGCCCGTAATTTGGCATTTTCCGCTTGTTCGAGGATTGCCAGCGCGTCCTGGAGAAAACATTCTCCCGCCGCCGTCAACGCGACTTTGCGCTTATCCCTCACCAGTAACGGAACACCGACACAGTTTTCAAGATCGCGGATCTGGCTGCTTAACGAAGGCTGTGAGGTATGCAGTTTTTCCGCCGCACGGGTAAAGTTCAGTGCCTGCGCCACTGCGACGAAATAGCGTAAATGCCGTAGTTCCATCACCTTCCCCTTGTTATCGAAAAAACGTCTCAGCTGGTAGAAATTAACTATTTCACATATCAGCAACCAACCAGCAACATCCTTATGGCACAAAAATAGAAGGTCAATACATCTTATCTTTCAGGATTAAAAAATATGACCACACCCTCAGATTTGAACATTTACCAACTGATTGACACCCAAAACGGTCGGGTCACTCCGCGTATTTATACCGACCCGGACATTTACCAACTGGAGCTTGAGCGCATTTTCGGTCGTTGCTGGCTATTTCTCGCCCACGAAAGCCAGATCCCAATGCCCGTATCACGGCTGGTCTTATGGCATTAACGGCGAGTTGATCGATGTACCGCTGGAACCTCGCGCCTACCCACAAGGGTTGTGTAAATCCCACTGGGGTCTAAACGAAGTTCCTTGTGTGGAGAGTTATAAAGGGCTGATTTTTGGCAACTGGGATACCAGCGCACCGGGCCTGCGTGATTACCTTGGTGACATTGCCTGGTATCTGGATGGCATGCTGGATCGTCGCGAAGGCGGCACCGAAATTGTCGGCGGCGTACAAAAGTGGGTGATCAACTGCAACTGGAAATTCCCGGCAGAGCAGTTCGCCAGTGACCAGTATCATGCTCTGTTCAGCCATGCTTCTGCCGTTCAGGTATTAGGGGCGAAAGATGATGGCAGCGATAAGCGTCTCGGTGATGGACAAACTGCCCGCCCGGTGTGGGAAACCGCCAAAGATGCGCTGCAGTTTGGTCAGGACGGTCACGGCAGCGGTTTCTTCTTTACTGAAAAACCGGATGCTAATGTCTGGGTCGATGGCGCAGTTTCCAGCTATTACCGCGAAACCTATGCCGAAGCAGAACAACGTTTAGGTGAAGTTCGCGCCCTGCGCCTGGCGGGTCATAACAATATTTTCCCCACGCTTTCATGGCTCAACGGCACTGCCACGCTCCGCGTCTGGCATCCGCGCGGCCCTGATCAAGTCGAAGTGTGGGCGTTCTGTATTACTGACAAAGCCGCCTCCGATGAAGTTAAAGCCGCTTTTGAAAACAGCGCCACTCGTGCTTTTGGTCCTGCTGGTTTTCTCGAGCAGGATGACTCGGAGAACTGGTGTGAAATCCAGAAATTGCTTAAAGGCCACCGCGCCCGCAACAGCAAACTGTGTCTGGAAATGGGGCTTGGTCAGGAAAAGCACCGCGACGACGGCATTCCTGGCATTACTAACTATATCTTTTCAGAAACGGCCGCTCGTGGAATGTACCAACGCTGGGCCGATCTTCTGAGTAGCGAAAGCTGGCAGGAAGTGCTCGATAAAACCGCCGCTTACCAGCAGGAGGTGATGAAATGAGTGCGCAAGTTTCACTGGAGTTACATCACCGCATTAGCCAGTTTCTCTTTCACGAAGCCAGTCTGCTGGATGACTGGAAATTTCGTGACTGGCTGGCACAGCTCGACGAAGAAATTCGTTACACCATGCGCACCACAGTTAACGCGCAAACACGCGACCGCCGCAAAGGCGTCCAGCCACCAACGACCTGGATTTTTAATGACACTAAAAACCAGCTGGAGCGGCGAATCGCCCGTCTGGAAACGGGCATGGCCTGGGCAGAAGAGCCGCCATCACGCACTCGTCACTTAATCAGCAACTGCCAGGTAAGCGAAACCGACATCCCAAACGTATTTGCTGTGCGGGTGAATTATCTACTTTATCGGGCACAAAAAGAGCGCGATGAAACATTCTATGTTGGAACGCGTTTCGACAAAGTTCGCCGTCTGGAAGATGACAACTGGCGCTTGCTGGAACGGGATATCGTCCTGGATCAAGCGGTGATCACTTCCCATAACCTGAGTGTACTGTTCTGATGAATCGAATTTATGCGTGTCCCGTTGCGGATGTGCCGGAGGGTGAGGCTCTCCGGATCGATACCTCGCCCGTCATCGCCCTGTTCAACGTAGGCGGCGAGTTTTATGCCATTAACGATCGTTGCAGCCATGGTAATGCGTCGATGTCAGAAGGGTATCTGGAAGATGACGCCACGGTGGAGTGCCCGCTGCACGCCGCCAGTTTTTGCCTGAAAACGGGGAAAGCATTATGCCTGCCCGCCACCGATCCGCTAACCACTTATCCAGTACACGTTGAAGGTGGTGACATCTTCATCGACTTACCGGAGGCGCAGCCATGAGCGATCTGCATAACGAGTCCATCTTTATTACCGGCGGCGGTTCGGGATTAGGCCTGGCGCTGGTCGAGCGATTTATCGAAGAAGGCGCGCAGGTTGCCACGTTGGAACTGTCGGCGGCGAAAGTCGCCAGTCTGCGTCAGCGATTTGGTGAACATATTCTGGCGGTGGAAGGCAACGTGACCTGTTATACCGATTATCAACGCGCGATCGATCAGATCCTGACTCGTTCCGGCAAACTGGATTGTTTTATCGGCAATGCGGGCATCTGGGATCACAATGCCTCACTGGTTAATACTCCCGCAGAGACGCTCGAAACCGGCTTCCACGAGCTGTTTAACGTCAACGTACTCGGTTACCTGCTGGGCGCAAAAGCCTGCGCTCCGGCGTTAATCGCCAGTGAAGGCAGCATGATTTTCACACTGTCAAATGCCGCCTGGTATCCTGGCGGCGGTGGCCCGCTGTACACCGCCAGTAAACATGCCGCAACCGGACTTATTCGCCAACTGGCTTATGAACTGGCACCGAAAGTGCGGGTGAATGGCGTCGGCCCGTGTGGTATGGCCAGCGACCTGCGCGGCCCACAGGCGCTCGGGCAAAGTGAAACCTCGATAATGCAGTCTCTGACGCCGGAGAAAATTGCCGCCATATTACCGCTGCAATTTTTCCCGCAACCGGCGGATTTTACGGGTCCGTATGTGATGTTGGCATCGCGGCGCAATAATCGCGCATTAAGCGGTGTGATGATCAACGCTGATGCGGGTTTAGCGATTCGCGGCATTCGCCACGTAGCGGCTGGGCTGGATCTTTAAGGAAGCACGATGAAAGAAAAAACGATCATTATTGTCGGTGGCGGGCAAGCGGCGGCAATGGCTGCGGCCTCGCTACGCCAGCAAGGGTTCACCGGTGAGCTGCATCTGTTTTCCGATGAGCAACATCTTCCTTATGAACGCCCCCCGCTCTCGAAATCCATGTTGCTGGAAGATTCCCCACAGTTGCAGTCTGTGTTACCCGCTCGCTGGTGGCAGGAAAACAATGTTCATCTGCATTCCGGTGTAACCATCAAAACATTGGGCCGCGACACACGAGAGTTAGTGTTAGCTAACGGCGAAAGCTGGCACTGGGATCAGCTTTTTATAGCAACCGGCGCGGCAGCCCGACCGCTGCCGTTGCTTGATGCACTGGGAGAACGCTGCTTTACTCTGCGCCATGCCGGCGATGCCGCCAGACTGCGAGAAGTTCTGCAGCCCGAACGGTCAGTCGTGATTGTCGGTGCCGGAACTATTGGTATGGAACTGGCTGCCAGCGCCACGCAGCGCGGATGTAAGGTGACAGTGATTGAACTGGCGGCAACCGTCATGGGCCGTAATGCACCACCGCCCGTGCAACGCTATCTTTTGCAGCGCCATCAGCAGGCTGGTGTGCACATTCTGCTCAATAATGCCATTGAACATGTGGTCGATGGTGAAAACGTAGAACTGACGCTGCAAAGTGGCGAAACGCTTCAGGCCGATGTGGTGATTTACGGTATTGGTATCAGCGCCAACGACCAACTGGCTCGCGAGGCCAACCTTGATACTGCCAATGGCATTGTCATTGATGAGGCTTGCCGCACCTGCGATCCCGCGATCTTTGCCGGTGGCGATGTGGCAATCACCCGTCTTGATAATGGTGCACTACACCGCTGCGAAAGCTGGGAAAACGCCAATAACCAGGCGCAAATTGCCGCTTCCGCAATGTTGGGGCTACCGCTTCCGCGGCTGCCGCCGCCGTGGTTCTGGAGCGATCAGTACAGTGATAACTTACAGTTTATTGGCGATATGCATGGCGATGACTGGCTTTGTCGTGGCAACCCGGAAACTCAGAAGGCGATTTGGTTTAATCTGCAAAACGGCGTGCTTATCGGTGCAGTCACGCTGAATCAGGGACGTGAGATTCGCCCAATCCGCAAATGGATCCAGAGCGGCAAAACGTTTGATGCGAAACTGCTGACAGATGAGGACATCGCGCTTAAATCACTGTAACCAGGATAATTAGCGAATATCTCAACTCCTGGGGCGTGGCGAGGTGCCAGAGTGTGTATTACGTTTAAATCACATTATCTTGCAAAGGGATTGGTTATGAACACACTACGTTATTTTGATTTTGGAGCTGCCCGCCCCGTTTTGTTATTAATTGCCCGTATCGCCGTGGTCTTAATTTTCATTATTTTTGGTTTTCCCAAAATGATGGGCTTTGACGGTACGGTCCAATATATGGCCTCGCTGGGCGCGCCGATGCCGATGCTGGCAGCTATTATTGCGGTAGTTATGGAAGTGCCCGCCGCGATATTAATCGTGCTTGGCTTTTTCACCCGTCCGCTGGCGGTGCTGTTTATTTTCTACACGCTGGGTACAGCGGTAATTGGTCACCATTACTGGGATATGACCGGCGATGCGGTTGGGCCAAATATGATTAATTTCTGGAAGAATGTCAGTATCGCTAGCGCATTCCTGCTGTTGGCAATTACCGGGCCGGGGGCGATTTCTCTCGATCGCCGTTAGGAAAGATGCCGGATGTGGCGTGAACGCCTTATCCGGCATTTTATAAATTACAGCAACGCAACCCGCAACGACATCTCTGAAGTTGTTGATTCCCCTGGTGCAAGCGCAATGAGGTCACCACCTTCCGGACGATGATGGTCATCCGGCGCATGGCTCATCGGTTCCAGACAGAAGAAATCAAACGCATATCCTTTATCAAACGCCGGGTCGGAAACAAAGATGAAATAACACGGTGCAGGTGGCGTCGTTTCCATGATGATGGCATAACCCTCCTGCGGCTGCTCGATGCGGGCCTTACCATTCCATCCGGCAAAACCATTGTTTACCCACTGGCGCGGCAACGGCGTGAGCTGGTTAAAATCCAGTTCCTGCGGTAGCTGCTCGCAAAACTCACCCGCCAGCCACTGCTCCCGCTCCAGCCAGTAACCGCTCGCCTGTGCCTGAATCCGCGTTTGCGGCGACAACGGAAAATAAGGATGCCAGCCGGTACCAAATGGCAGCGTCTCTGCCCCTTGATTGGTGACAGCGAGCGTCACCGTCAGCGTATCCGCCGTTAAATGAAATGCCTGGCTTACCCGATAGTGATAAACACCGCTGAGATGTTCATACACCAGACACAAGCTATCATCGCTGCGCGAGACACATTGCCACTCGCCCAACCAGCCATCGCCGTGTAGATAATGCGCATCCCACTCAACATTCGGTTGCAGTTGATACTCACGCCCCTGCCAGACAAAACGGTTGCCGCTCACCCGGTTTGCAAATGGTACCAGCGGAAAACAAGAGGCATCGGTTGCCACACCGCTTTTTTTACCAGGACGTAGCAGCGGCGTCGTATCGCGCCAGAAGCCTTCGATTACGCCGCCCTGATCAGAAACGTCCAGCTTTAGCGGCCCGTGAGATAAGGTATAGATGATCATCCGCAGACTCCTTAATCCGGGAAATTAATCACAACTTTCCCACATTTGCCGCTTGCCATCAGTGCATAAGCATCTCCCGCCTGTTCCAGCGAGAAACGGTGGGTAATGGCGTTACGCGGCCACAGTTTCCAGTCCGTTAAATCGTGGGCGCATTTTTCCATATGGAACAGACTGGTCACCCAGGAGCCGATAATCCGCCGTTGATGGTGCATCAGGTCGGCGCTAACCTCGAACTCGACTTTTCCGGTTTCACCAATGTAAACCACGCGTCCCCAGTCAGCAGTGGATTGCAGTGCCAGCAAGCGACCTGCGGCATTACCGGAACAATCGAGCGCAACATCCGCGCCGCCGTGGGTGAGTTCGGCGATAATCTGCGACAGACCTTCGGTCGTTGCTAAATAGCCGTGATCCATCACCCCTAACTGTTTCGCCATCGCCAGACGTTCCGGCAGCATATCAACGCCGATGATCCGTTTTGCACCGCGACCTTTCGCCAGCATCATCGCCATCATGCCGACCGGCCCCAGACCGACCACCAGCACGTTATCACTGCCGGAAACTTCGCCGCGCAAAATCCCTTCATACGCTGTACCAACGCCGCAACTGATAAACGCACCATCTTCATAGCTCAGCGCGTCCGGGAGCAGGATCAGATCTTTTTCTTCCGCCAGCAGGTATTCAGCATGGCCGCCGTCACGCTGCTAGCCGTAAGCCGCTTTTCCTTCGCCAGTACAAGAGATAGGAAAACCACGACGGCAGTTCGGGCAAAAACCACAGCCAGAAATGTGATACACCAGCACACGGTCGCCCTCTTTAAAATGGTGGCAGCCTAGCCCCATCGCCACAATTTGCCCGCACGGTTCATGACCGTTGATAAATCCCTGGTATAACGGTTTATCGGGTGCCGCCGCCGTAGCGCGGTGCTGGTGGTAGATATAGTGGACATCGCTTCCGCAAATTCCGGAGGATTTCATTTTGATCAGTACCTGGTTAATACCCGGCGTCGGCACCGCAACTTCCCGCAGATCGACGGTCGAATTTCCTGGTAAATAAGCTGCCAGCATCGTTTTCATAAATCCCTCATTAACAATACGATTAATTTTCATCCCTGCCGCACCCGCGCCAGGGGCGTTTAGGTTTAGCGTTTCGCTTTACTGCTTCGCTGAGTCAGCAAGATATTCGCCAGCACCGCCACCACGATGATGACGCCGCGCACCACCTGCTGGAAAAAGGAGTTAATCCCTAGCAGCACCAGACCGTTACCGATTAGCGTAATCACCAGTACGCCAAGCAGCGTACCGAACAACGAGCCGCGACCGCCGGAAAGCGCCGTACCGCCGACCACGACCGCGGCGATGACGTCAAACTCCAGACCGTTTGCGGCACCTGCGTTACCGGAACCGAGGCGCGCCGCCAACAAAATGCCGGTCACCGCCGCTAATAATCCCGAAAGGGTAAAAATAAGAATGCGTACCCGACGAACGTTAATACCGCACAACTGCGCTGCAGTGGCATTACCGCCAACAGCAAAAACCGAGCGCCCGAAAGCGGTTTTGCGGCTAATGAACACAAACAGCGCAAATAACACCATCATGATCAGCGCGGATACCGGCACACCGAGAAATTGTCCGCCCAGCCAGTCCAGCACTTCGTTTTCGTTAATTGGCACTGGCAAGGCGTTCGTCATAAACAGCCCCATTCCGCGCAGGGCGCTCCATAAACCCAGCGTGGCAACAAAACTTGGCACATTAAACACGCCGCGCAGCACCCCGGCGAGCGTTCCCATCAGCGCACCTAACAGCAACACCAGCAGACAAGCAATCGCCAGCGGAACTTCAAATTGCAGCAAAAACGCCAGGCACACTGAAACAAAAGCCACCATCGGCCCAACGCTGACATCAATTTCACCGGAGATAATAATCAGCGTCATCGCCCAGGCGGCGATCCCGATGGTGGCAGCATCGCGCAGCACGTTCATCTGGTTATTCAATGAGATAAAGCCAGGCGCGTTCAGGGAGAAGACCAGATAAAGAATGGCAATCACCACCAGCAAACCGATCTCATTAATATGGCGACTGACAAATTGTTTGAGCGAGACGCTCTTGCCCTGCGGCAATGGTAATGACGAAGCAGACATCTTCAGGTTCCTCGGTAAAATTCATCAGTGCACAGACAGAATGGCGGACATCAGCTCATCCACATTGACCGGCGAGTGAAACTCCTGCGAGAACGTACCGTGCTGTAATAACAGGATGCGGTCACACACCAGCGGCAACTCCTCCACTTCACTGGAGATAAACACCACGCTTTTTCCTTCGGCAGCCAGCTCGCGGACAATACGGTAAATCTGCTGTTTGGCTTCGATATCGACGCCACGCGTTGGCTCGTCGAGCAACAAAATCTGGCTGGCGGCATAGACCCAACGACCGATCACCACTTTTTGCTGATTGCCGCCAGAAAGCGTGCCGATGGGCGTTTCGCTACTGGCGGCCTTGACCGTCATCCGCTGCATCACCTCTTCGGTCAGGCGGCGGATGGTGGACCATTGCAGCACACCGTTGGCGCTGATTTTTTGCCGATTGGTCAGCACTGTATTTTCGTCAACGCCCAGCCAGGGAATGATCCCCGCTTCTTTGCGGTTTTCTGGCGTATAGCCAATGCCGCGTTTCAGCATGTCGTCGTAATCGGGGCGCGTGATTTTCTCGCCGTTGATAACAATTTCGCCCTGTTCATACGTCTCCAGCCCAACTATGGCTTTCAACAATTCACTGCGCCCTGCCCCCAGCAGGCCAGCAATGCCGAGCACTTCGCCGCGACGTAGCGTAAAGCTGATATCCTCCAGCTTGGGCTTATGGCGTAACGCACGGACTTCCAGCACGGCTTGATCCATAATTTCCTGAGGGGCAACCGGCGCAATATCAACGTGATCGCGCCCGAGCATTAGCGACACAATATGATGCGTAGAGGTGTTTTCGAGCATCACATCGCCCGCTACCTGACCATCGCGCATAACGGTGGCACAGGAGGCAATGCGGCGAATTTCTTCCATCCGGTGGCTGACATAAATCACCGCCACGCCCAGTGCCGACATCTTTTTCACCGCGCTGATCACCAGTTCAACTTCCGCACTGGCAAGCGAGCTGGTGGGTTCATCAAGAATGACCACGCGCGGCTCGCCCTTCATCACCCGCGCAATTTCCACCAGTTGCTTTTGCGCCGGGCTTAGCGTTGAAACAAGTTGTTCAGGGCTAACGTCAACGCCCAACGCCTGCAAGCAACGTTGGGCGTCCTGCGCCATTTGCAGGTAATCAATCATGCCGTTGCGGCGGGGCCACTGACCGAGGCAGAGGTTTTCCGCCACCGTCAGCCCTTCCACCAGACTTAACTCCTGATAAACCGCACGAACCCCCAGTTCAGCGGCACGGCGAGTCAGCGTAGCTTCGTCACCTTCCAGTCGCGTCTCGCCAATCCAGATATCACCGCTATCCGGACGTTCACTGCCGGTAAGCATTCGAATGAGGGTCGATTTGCCCGCGCCGTTTTTGCCTAACAGCGCACGAACTTCGCCTTTATTGAGCGTGAAGTTAACGTTATCCAACGCAACGACGCCGGGATAACGCTTATTTCCTGCCACCACTTTTGCTACCGGGACTGCTTCTGTTGCCGTGAACATAGGGACCTCTGCGAATCAGCGATTAGGGCAGACCATCAACGTGCGTTGCCAGCCACTGTTTACCGTCTTCCGTTTTGGTATAGAGATCGATAGGCACCTGAATCACTTTTTCACCGTCGGCTTGTTTATTGATAACCTTCAAAGTTTGCGCGAAAACAGCATTGCCCATTTTCTTACCGGAAATATCCACCACCGCTTTCAACACCTGATTGTTTTCCAGCTCCTGAGCAATTTCAGTGGTCATATCCGAACCGAAAACAGCAATTTTTCCGGCCTGATTTTGATTACGTACCGCTTTTACCGCGCCGAGTGTCGCTCCGCCCGATTCCCCCATAATGGCGTTGAGATCCGGCGTGGAGATAATCAGTTTTTCACCAACGGAAATCGCTTTATCTAAAACAGTCCCTTCCTGATTAGCGACTATTTGCGCGCCGGGAACGCGGGATTTTAATACTTCTTCAAATCCTTTACGTCGCTGCACACAAACTTCAAAGGCTTCGCAATTGATGACGGCAATTTTCGGCTGGTCAATTTTGTTGGCAATAAAATAATCGGCGGCAGCATTACCCAGTTTTTTACCAAATTCCAGCGGATCGCCGACCAGATACGCCGAGACATATTTATCGACGCCTTTTTGATTAATACAGGTGTTGTAGCAAATCACCGGAATACCCGCTTCACTGGCGCGACGAACGGTACGGCTACTGCCATTTTCAGACACTGCCGATAAAATAATGGCATCGACATTACGCGCCACGAGGGTATCAACAAAGGTACTTTCTTTCGAAATATCACCCTGGGCGTTAGTTTCAATTAACTGTACCTGTACTGAAGAATCTTTTGCCGCATCCTGAACGCCCTGACGCACGCCAGCGTAATATCCCTGGGTATCAAGGTATATTGCGCCAATGGTCATTTCTTTATCCGCAGCCCTGGCAAATAGTGCGCTACCTAATAGCGTAGCCATTAATAATAGATTACGGGTTGTTCTCATTTTTTTAGGCATAGTGCCTCCTGTAGGGTTTTTATTTACAACGGCTTATTTTAATTATTTGAGCGTGAGCGGCAGCGCGTGCCGCTCAAATATTACAGTTAATAAGGTTTAGTGAACGCGGTTAAAAATAAAAGGCATCACGGTGGTGAATAATGCTGCTTTCGGCCAGGCCGGATTAATCGCCGTCAATTCAGCGCGAGCAGATTCATAGTGCGCAACCTCCCCGAGTCCCGCGGACGCCAGCATCGCCACCATCAGGCATTTTTCTTTATGCTGCTGTTGTAAATCGCCATACAGCGACAACAGGTCAGGTTGTGAAACAGCAAAGAAATCCGCCTCAATACTGGTTTTCGCCATCTCTTGCGCCCACTGTTTCATTTCACTAAACAGTTGCTGTGCGGTTTGCTGTTCACCCAGCAGTCGCAGCGCCATTCCTTGCCAGAAGAGATAATCAACCGGCTGATCGTTGTAATAACTGTGAATGTTAATGGTGCGATCGCCAGTCGCCGCCAGACGTAAACAACGCATCGCTTCAGTTTCATCACCCTGCGCGTTGGCGCATATCGCCTGCCAGAACCAGATGTCGTTATCAGTTTGCCCCGGTAAACGGCCTTCGCTTAAATTCTCCGGATAATGCAGCGCGGCATGAAGCAGTTCGCTGGCCTGCTGCGACTCTCTGGCATCAAGATGCTGCCAGGCGCGTAATAACTGGTTGAGGATAAACTGACTGGTGATCTTCCCTTCCCCGCCTTCCCACGGGTGGAATTTGCGCGTGGCGAGAATGTCCGCCGCTTTGTCTGCCTGCCCCGTGAGATGCCACAAATTGAGCAGTTCTGCGGTCATGTCGTCGCGTTTCAGCGCAATTTCCAGATTATTTTCCAGACGCGCCAGTCGTTTCTCCGGTGTGGCTCCGCTTAACTTATCCAGCAAATCCCGTTCGAAAAGCAGACGTGCATCCTGCGGCGCAAGCTGATAAGCATTATCAAGATAACGCGCGGCCAGCTCATAATCGTGCTGCTTATTCCACGCATGGATCGCTAACCCGCGCCAGCCGTCGGCAAACTCCGGCGACATCTCTACGCAACGTTGCCATAAGGCAATGGCTTTGCCGTAGCTACGCTTGTTGTAGTAGAAGCAGGCCAATAAATGACGGGCAAACCAGCACTCTTCAATACTCTCCAGCGCCGCCACTTCTTCCAGCGTATTCGGGAAACGGACAAACTATGGGAAGACATCAATGGCTTTTGCGACCAGTTCGCCGCGTTTAGCTTTCGGCAATAAACTCGCCTGCAGATAAAGCGGCAGCGTGCGCTGGCAGTCCAGTGCGTTCAGCATCTCTGCCGCCAGGGCGGGCATGCCCCAGTTAATCAGTTGCCCGGCGGTCATCAGGGCGTTAACGTCTCGTCCCTGACACAGACCGCGCCACTGCGCGAGGGCTGATTCGCTACGACCATCGAACCAGTTCAGCCACCACAGAGTGGCGTTCAGCGGATAATCGCGCAGCAGTTTCTCGCGCTGCAAACGCGCGTTGTCCTGACGACCACTTAACACCAGCAGCAGATTATGCAGGCAAAGCACTTCCTGATTGGTTGGGCAGGCGCGAAGACTTTGTTGGCAAAAATCCAGACCAGCGTCGAAGTGACCATTACGCGCCGCCAGTCGTGCCAGACCATAATAGCCACCGGCTTTGCTGTTGCCGCTCCAGACCGCCCGCCAGAAATCCTCTTCGGCTTGTTGATATTGTCCCTGACGTTCGTAAGCACTGGCGCGAATCAAACTGGCCTGTCCGCACTGCGGATTTTTGTTCAGCGCATGTGCGCGTTTTAGCGCCTGAGTGGCATACGCCACCGCTTGCGGGAAATCGGCGCGGTTATATTCCAGCATCGCCAGCGCCAGGTTACAGCGATAATCCAGCGGATCCAGCGCCACGCCGCGCAGGTAGTAATCGAACGGTGAACGGCTGGCGTGATGATATTGCTCCAGATGCTGACCGATAAACCAGGCTTCATCTGTACTGGTAATGTCTTGTGCTGACAGTGGCGCTTTGGCGACGTCCGGCAACGGCAACGCTTGCGGCTGATGTTCCTGATAACTCAGTATGATATTGCCGTCGGCATCGGAGAGCTCAATGGTTAGTCTGTCAGGATTGATACCGTGCAACACGCCCTGGATGGCGGTCGCTGGCATCAGTGCCACGGCATCATCAAGTAACGCGTTGCATTTGCCGATTTCGCGGATCGCCAGGCGGTATCCGTTCAACGGAGAGATGGCATACAGCCCCCACTCAATCCCCCGCTCGCTACGCTGGAGTTTTATCACCGCATCGCGGGAGGCATTTTGCACCATGCCCAGAGAATGGTAAGGCAGGAAATACTGCTCGAAACGCTTCTCTTCGTACGCATCAAGCCAGGTAAAATCAGGCTGGTTATCGGCAAAAATACCGGTCATCAGTTCGATATATGGGCCGTTATTGTCGGTCAGGCTCTTATCCCACGCCTGGCCGAATTCACTGTGTCCCCAGCTCCACTGTTTTTTACCTGGCGCGATGTGGTGGTTGGCAACGTGTAGCAAACCGCCATCTTCATCGTGACACCATGCGCCAACAAAATCGTACTGCGATTTTTCGGCCATATACGAAGTCGGCACTGGCACATTTTTATAGCGAGAGATGTCCACTCCGGCGGAGTAGTCCACTTTGTAGTAAGTGCCGGTGGCGATGGGGAAAGCGGAGACGGCCCGTTTGCCGTGATCAAACACCGCCGTTACATCCGGCGGGAAGACGCTCTGATGCCCTTCACCCCCTTTCACTGCCGGGTTGGCCCACCACAAGAAATGACGCGGCGTGGCGTTGCCGTTATAGACGCGGCTGGCGATTTCCAGCGCCGCCCGGTCAGGGCGCAGGGTGAAACCTGTCATCACCTGTAAACCATGCATCGGCTCCGTTTCGCCTACCCACACCGTCTGTGCGCCGTCTTCATGGGCTTCGAGGGTGAAATCAACGGGCATAAAGGTGGTCGGGCGATGGTGTTGCGGCCAGTTAAACTCAATCCCGCCGGAGATCCACGGTCCCAGCAGCCCCACCAGCGCAGGTTTAATGACTTCATTGTGATAGACAAAATCGCGCTGTTTCACTTTATCCCATGCGCGATGCACCCGACCGCCCAGTTCCGGCAGGATCATCACTTTGATGTAGTCGTTTTCCAGCCACACCGTCTGCCAGGATTTCAGGGTTTTCTGCTCGCTCAGCGTATCGGTCACGCCGTAGGGATAAACCGCGCCGGACGATCCCTGATAAACGCGATTTTCCAGGAACATGGGATGTATATCCTGCGGCCCGGTTTCATAGGTCGGGATCTCAACGCGCTCTTGCCACACTTTTACTGGAGTCATGGTGCCCTCAATATTAACAAGACATACTGAATTAAAAGATTTGTGGCAGTGTATTGAACAATCTGGCAATGTTTTCGCGGAATAATCACGCAATTAACTAAACAAGGTTTAGTGAAGATGAGAGCCTGCATTAATAATCAACAGATTCGCCACCATAACAAATGCGTGATTCTGGAACTGCTGTACCGGCAAAAGCGCGCCAATAAATCAACGCTGGCCCGGCTGGCGCAAATTTCGATTCCGGCGGTCAGTAATATTTTGCAGGAACTGGAAAGCGAAAAACGGGTGGTGAATATCGACGATGAAAGTCAGACGCGCGGACATAGTAGCGGTACATGGCTGATTGCGCCGGAAGGTGACTGGACGCTGTGTCTGAACGTGACGCCCACCAGCATTGAGTGTCAGGTCGCTAATGCCTGTTTAAGTCCGAAAGGCGAATTTGAGTATTTACAGATTGATGCACCGACGCCGCAGGCGCTGCTGTCCGAAATCGAAAAATGCTGGCATCGCCACCGTAAATTGTGGCCGGACCGTACCATCAACCTGGCGCTGGCAATCCACGGTCAGGTTGATCCGGTGACTGGCGTGTCGCAAACCATGCCGCAAGCGCCGTGGACAACGCCGGTTGAGGTAAAGTATCTGCTGGAAGAGAAGCTCGGCATTCGGGTGATGGTCGATAATGACTGCGTGATGCTGGCGCTGGCGGAGAAATGGCAAAATAATTCGCAGGAACGGGATTTCTGCGTGATCAACGTTGATTACGGTATTGGCTCGTCGTTCGTGATTAACGAGCAAATTTATCGCGGCAGTTTGTATGGTAGCGGACAGATTGGTCACACCATCGTTAATCCGGATGGTGTCGTCTGCGACTGCGGACGTTACGGCTGCCTGGAAACCGTCGCCTCGTTAAGCGCATTAAAAAAACAGGCGCGGGTATGGCTAAAATCACAACCGGTTAATACTCAGCTTGATCCTGAAAAACTGACAACAGCGCAGTTAATCGCTGCCTGGCAGAGTGGAGAACCGTGGATCACCAGTTGGGTTGATCGCTCTGCCAACGCCATTGGTTTGAGTCTGTATAACTTCCTCAACATCCTCAATATTAATCAGATTTGGTTGTACGGTCGCAGTTGTGCCTTTGGTGAGAACTGGCTTAATACCATTATTCGCCAGACGGGATTTAACCCGTTCGACCGCGACGAAGGACCGAGCGTGAAAGCGACGCAAATTGGCTTTGGGCAATTAAGCCGCGCACAGCAGGTGCTGGGAATTGGCTATTTGTATGTTGAGGCGCAGTTACGGCAGATTTAACTGATATAACAATGAGATGACTATTCTACAGAACTGCGATTGGTATATCCGCTGAAACATGATGCTGCAGATGTCACAAAGCAATTATCTGAAAAAATGAAGATTATCAATTTTATCTTTAAAAAATCTTAGATGCCCGGTTATTATAAGTGATATTTTAAATACGGAATTATTGTTATGGGGTGATGCTGCCAACTTACTGATTTAGTGTATGATGGTGTTTTTGAGGTGCTCCA
>OGQV01000046.1_pt1 | contig 140802 bp, 98 predicted proteins | sample 1553311 | NCBI WGS metagenome assembly OGQV01 (sample SAMEA2579976, study PRJEB22360) | human gut metagenome
AAATTTTATGATTATGAAAGTAGAAAAGGAAATGAAGTATGAAGCTCCGGAAGTGATGGTTCTGGAGGTGGAAGTAGAGAAAGGTTTTGCATCAAGCGTGATTACACCTGACCCTGAATTATAGTTTAGAGACAAGGTTTAACACTCTTGCTTTCTAGAGAAGAAGCAATTTGAATATTAATATCAATTAATCTTAAGGTTAAAAATGAAAAAGAAACATTTGTTTAGTGCCGTAGCTTTAGCTGCGGTTTTTGCAGGGTGTTCTCAAGATGAGCTGATTAGCGAAAGCAACAAGCAGAGTATTGGTGACCGTCCGATGGTAGAAGCTCCGACAATCACATTGGGAGCAAATACGAGAATGACAACCAGCAATAATTTTGCTGGCGTTACTTGGCAGGCAGGCGACGGTTTTGGAGCTTGCGTGATGGATGAATATGATAAGTCAAAGACAGATTGGGCACAATTCGTTATTAAGGACTACATCTCCAGCAATGTACTGTATCAGACTACAGACGGCAAGACATTTACCGCTGATGCATCTTTGTGCCAAGGTAACTATTTGTTTTATGCTCCTTTCAATGAGGCTAACTACAAGCGCGGACCATTGGAAGTTCAGCTACCTACGGAACAAATCGTAGTACCTAATGCTGATGGAACGCCCTCTAACACTGCTATTAAGAATTTCTATGAAGCAAAGAAATATCCTGTTTTTATAGCTTATGACTCTATTTGGAAAAGCCCCAAAACAGAATTATCCTTGCACATGAAGCATATTTATTCTTTACCGCATATTACATTGAAGCTTGGCCAGGTACAATTACTTGATGCACAAGGTTCTTTAAAAGTAGATGCTAATGGTCAACCGGTTTATGAAACATCTATTACAGTAGACTCTATCAAGTTTACGAATAGTACAAGTACTATTGTTACAGCAGGTACGATTAAAAATTCTGGCGTTATTGCTAATATCGCTAAGGATGCTAAAGGCAACGTGGCTTGGGATGTAAACCAGTATGAAACAGCTAAAACCGCTGATATTGTAGCTCCTGTAACCACTAATAAACCTGTTTGGATTAAATTTAATCCTGCTATAACTATCACGACCGGCCAAAATGGCAAATTCTTGATGGTATTGCCGGGCGCATCTTATGCACAAGCTGATTTGGCCGTTGAAGTTTACACAACCATTAACAACGAAGCATACGTTTTAGCAAATAACAGCACTGCTGCTGCCGCTAAGACCATTACGCCCGCAAGAGACTTGATATTGTTACCCGGTCTGCCATACTCTGCTGACGAGTACAACAAAGATGGTTCTATGAAAGATACCAAAGGTACTTCTGCAACCTATACAGTTGATGGTGGTTTTATTCCTGCAAAATCGGCAATTGCTTCCGGTTATACTCAGATCAAGAACTATGATGAACTTACTTCTTATGTTCAGAAAGTGGCTTATCGTGGCGAAGCGCTGATTGAAATCACAAAAGCTATGGCTGAAGCATACATGGCAAATAACAATGGACAGGCTCCTGATCCAAGAAAGTACTTCGTTATCACCACTACAGATAAAGCTCCAATTGCGTTGGATGATGCCTTCCTTAAAGAATTTGATAATGCTTGTGTAATTGAAGGTAAAAATGCCTCTATTTCATTCAGACCGAACAGCAAGCTTGTAACTTTGGGTGACATTACTTTCAATGATGCAAAAACACCTGTTTTGTTTGATGCCGGTACTTTAGCTAACAATGGTGTTTATACTAAAGTAACTTTGTCTAATTCGGATGTTACTTATGTTAGCGGTAATACTATCTTAACCGGTGCGGGTACTGCTTTTACCAAGTTTGGTAACTTGACAGTAAACAAGGGTGCAACTCTTACTATTGATAAGGACTTTGCAACTGTAGGTGCTACAGTCATTAATAATGGTGGTGCTATCACCAATGCATCTACAGCAATGCAACTTACACTTACAAATACCGAGGGCGAAGCAACTCTTAACGTAAGTCCGGTTAATAATGCTGGTACTGGTACCAAGTCTACGATTACGAATGGTGGAACTTTGACTATCAACACTAATATTGATGCAACCAACGTTGATTTGACTAATAATACCGATGCTAAAGCTATTGTCAACAGAGCTACAGTAGTATTCGCAACAAATGACGGTCTTGTTGAAGTTAAACACTCAGCAGCCAATGTTACAGTTACAGCTGGTAGTGGTGAAGTAGATAATACTATCGGTGGCAAGATTACAAATACTGCTAGTCAAACTATATTTGCAACGTTCGGTGCAATGACCAATGCAGATGAATTGAAAAAGTATGATGCCTTGACAAAATTGACTGCCCTGAATTTGACAGGAGAATGGACTATTGATTCTAATACTGAAATAGAGAGCATCCTCGCTGCTAGTGCAGCATTGGAAACTGTAGAAGTCATTAACTTCAATGCAGGAAGTAGTATGACACTTGGTAATGTCACTCTTGACTTGACAGGAAAAGCTATTACTGATATCAACATTAATGCCGATGTTGAATGGGTAGGACGTTCTGCAGCAACTTCTATAGTTACAGCTACAAGTATAACTATTACTGAAACTGCAAAACCTGCTCCTCTCACAGGTAACTACACGCTTACTAAAACTGATATTACTGTTAACCAATGATCATCTTTTAGCTAATCTAAGCAGATTACATCAGAAGAGGCTGCTCAAAATGAACAGCACATCAAAAGTTAAACAGTTAATAATTAACTGATATGGTAAAAGGGCTCGGTATTGCACCGGGCTCTTTTCTTTCAGAGGGTTCGGAAGTAATAATTCATATTTTCCCCTATACTGCCAGACAGTTAAATCAGAAAATGACACACTCTTTCCATTCGCAATACCGACAAACAGGTGTTGCGAATGTTTTTTATACAAAAAGTATTTATTTCCTAATCGAAAAGAATGAAAAAGTGATAAGATGATAGGGTGATAAAGTAGCTGCGTTACTACAGGGGAATTAACCGTCGAAAAAGAACAATAAAAGCACTCAAAAAAGAAATGATGCTGGCAATAAGCCAAATTCAACAGCTGATTCACATTATTATTAGGAAAGAAAGAATTATCTTTGTCCCCTCATTTAGTAACGCTTAAAAAAATAACTTGATACATAAATGATAGTTTATCTCTCTATTTATTATTAGCATACCCATTTATACCACGTTATTTTTCAAGCATTACTAAATAATACATTTAAGTTTCGTGACTCCTATAACTTCTTTATTGCCGTACTTACGAAACTTGAATAAGGTGTATATTATATTTTAAGAAAAATGCATGAACGAAAAGCAGAAAATTGATTGGCTGGAACTGTTCCGGAAAATATGTGCTTCCAGAAGGCTGCTTCTGAAAGTATGTGGCATTGGCGCTGTCGTAGGGTTAATTATTGCCCTTAGTATTCCCAAAGAATATACGGCAAGCACGCTCGTTGCCCATGAAGGAACCCGCAGTCGTTCTTTTTCAGACATAAGGGAGTTGGCAAATATCACCCCCGGCATGAGTGGTTCTATTGCGACCGACCGGGATGCTCTTTTTCCTTCCTTGTATTCCACCATCGTCCGTTCCACCCCCTTTCTGCTCCAACTCTCCGATGTTGAGGTACGCAGACAGAAGGACAGTACCGCAATGCCTCTTGCCCGATATCTGAAGGAACACCAGAAGAAACCGTGGTGGAAAGCTGTCACTTCCACACCGTTGCGACTGATAGGGTGGTGCATATCCTTGTTCAGAGAGAAACCGGAGATGAATCATATCGGGAAAAAGGAAGAATCAGCCCTTTTACAGCTGACCCGTGAAGAGGCTGCCATAGTCCGTACTATAGCTTCCAGAGTCAAAATAGAAATAGATAGGAAGAAACGGGTGATATCTATAACTGCTACGATGCAGGACCCGCTAGTGGCGGCTATTGTAGCCGACACCGTGCAAGCACGCCTGAAGGCGTATATGACAGAATACAGGACAAACAAGTCGCGTAAGATTCTGCAATACAATGAAAAACTATGTAAAGAGGCGCAGGCCGAATATCGCGCGGCACAGGATAGATATGCCCGTTTTGCGGACGCTAACCGAAACCTGGCGCAACTGACCTCACGCGCTGAGCGGGCACGCTTGCGTAGCGAGATGGAACTGGCGCAGTTGGCTTACAATCGGTCGGAACGGCAAGTGCAGGCAGCCAAAGCAAGAGTGAGAAAGGTAGCTCCGGTGTATACGGTCATACAACCTGTAACGGTTCCGCTGCATCCCTCGAAGCCCAATAAATTGCTTATTCTTGCAGGATGTATCCTGCTGAGTGGCGCAGGTGGCATAGGGTGGATTTTATTTGCAAGGGACTTTATTCGGAGGATTAAAAAAAACGAACAATACGTAAACCGATAATAGATGGCAAATGATTAAGAAAATAATTCAACTGCTGTCGGAACAGCAACGTAAACGGGGCATTTGGGTCGCTCTTTCGGTATTGGTGCGTGCCATACTCGACTTTGCGGGAGTAGCGGCGCTGGTACCTATATTACTGGTAGTGATGAAGCAGGACGGTGGGCGAAGCAATATGCTGGCACTTTGCGGTGCGGTGTTACTGTTCGTGATGCTGAAGAATGGTGTAATTGTGCTGCTGGCACGTCTTCAGAGCAGTTATCAACTCAATATATATCGTGAATTCAGCCGTCGGATGTTTGTCAACTACTACCGTCGCGGACTGTTTTACCTGAAAGAGAAAAGCAGCGTGCGGCTGGGGCACGAGGTGAACTACGTCTGTTACCTGTTCAGCTCATGCGTATTGGCTCCCGTTTTCCGTATGGCGGGAGAAGCAGTACTGATAATATTGATGGTAACAGCGCTCATTATTTGGGAACCGCTTCCGGGACTCCTGCTTTGCGGAGCGTTCCTCCTCTTGTCTGTACTGTATGTCAGCCTGGTCAGGAAGCGCCTGCGTGATTACGGCATGGAAGAGTTGGAAGCCCGTAGAAAGCAATCGCGTACAGTAATAGAGGCTTTCCGTGGATATGCGGAGTTGGAGATCGCTCAGGCTTTCCACGCGTCTCTGGCTTCTTTCGATCAGGGAATGGAGTTTATTGTTCGCAACCGCTTGCGGACGGAAGTGTACCAGCTTTTTCCATCCTTTCTTTCGGAAGTAGCCGTAGTGGGAGGGCTGGCCTTACTGATAGGTACGGGAAACGGGAACCTGGGATTGATGAGTGGTGTGTTTGCTGTGGCCGCTTTCCGGTTGATACCAGCCGTAAGGGGCATTCTGAACAGTTGGGTAACACTTCAGAATGCTTCGCATACCATAACGGTGGTGGACGAAGGTATCAGTGACGAACCGCGGCAGGATGCGCAAAGTACAACGTCTTTCACTTTTAAACAGGGCATTACGCTACGGCAGCTCGGTTTTGCCTTCCCCGATGGACATACGCTTTTCAACGACTTGAATCTAAGTATCAGCTGCGGAGAACGGATCGGAGTACGTGGAGCAAGCGGATCAGGGAAATCGACACTCTTCAATCTGATGCTCGGTTTCTTTCCGCCTACCTCCGGTGAAATACTTATAGACGGGCAACAACTGACTGCTGCCAACCGTAGTGAATGGCATAAACTGGTGGGATATGTACCGCAGGAAATATTTATAATAGAAGGCACACTTGCCGACAATATAGCACTCGGACAACCACAAGCTGACCGGGCAAAGGTGATGCAGGTATTGGAACAAGTGCAACTCCGAGAATGGGCAGATGAATTGCCGCAAGGACTGGATACGCCGTTAGGTGAATATGGCAGCCGTTTATCCGGTGGCCAGAAGCAACGGATCGGTATAGCACGAGCTCTCTACAAGGAGGCTGAAGTACTGTTCTTTGACGAAGCTACTTCGGCTTTGGACAACAAGACAGAACAGGAAATCAACCACGCCTTGGAAACACTTTCACTGCAACACCGGGAGCTGACACTGGTTGTCATTGCCCATCGCGAAAGCTCGTTGGCTTTCTGTGACCGGATATTCGATCTGGATATCTGTGATATAGTAAGTAATAATAAAGTATAAAGATAGAAATAAATGAAACAGGATTATTTGATAGCCGGACACCGTATCAGGGTGGAAGGTGACAGGCTGGTACAAGCAGTAGATGAATTGATCGGCTTTGCCCCTTTTAAAGTGGTGGCAGATGATGTTCCCCTTTGTCGTTTTATAGAATCTTCTGAAGAAGCTCCCACATTTGAAAAGGTGCTCTATACAAATGAGATAGACGGAATTGTCAGCCAGTTTGGCTGTTACAGCAATGGTTTCCTCTTTGTAATGATACCTCCCAAAGGTGAAAAACTAGAACTTTGGCTGGATGAAAGCAAACAGGTGGCCAGTTTCAAGGGTAATTACCAACTCCGGTTACTCCGGTTTGCCTGCTGGATGGCTTATGGAGTGGCAACCGTGCCTTTTCAGACAGTAGCCATTCATACCAGCACCATTGTGTGCGAAGGTAAAGCAGTGCTCTTTTTGGGAGAAAGTGGAACAGGCAAGAGTACGCACACCCGTTTGTGGCGAGAGCATATAGAAGGAGCTTTCCTACTGAATGACGACAGCCCCATCATTCGTATTATCGATGGAAAGCCATGGGTATATGGCAGTCCATGGAGCGGGAAGACGCCATGTTATAAAAATGAAAGTTATCCATTGGCTGCCTGCGTGCGGTTGTCTCAAGCACCTTATAATCAGATAAAAAAGCTTAGTATAGCCCAAGGGTATGGTGCGTTGCATCCTTCGTGTCCACCTAACTTCGCTTACAGTGATGAGTTGTATGATTATATCAGCGATTTTCTGGGTTCCCTGCTTTCTGCCGTACCCGTTTATCATCTGGCCTGTCTGCCCGATGCGGCTGCGGCACACCTTTCTCATGATACCATATTGTAAACATGCGAAAAATAACGGTATCCAATGATTTTTTTGCCGAAGCAGCCGAAGCTTTGCGACAGGGGCAGACGGTAAAGCTGCTTATTGGCGGGCAAAGTATGTATCCCTTTATCAGAGGGGGGATAGACCTGGTGGAAGTAGTCCCTTGTCCTCCCGATGGGGAACTTCCTGCCTGGTGCTGCCCTTTTTATCAGTGGGAAGGTCGGTATATGATTCATCGGTATATAGGCCGTGAAGGCGATGACTGTCTGATGCTGGGTGATGGAAATGTGGCTCGCATCGAGCGGGTGAAAAGAAAGGATATCATCGGAGTATTGCAGACTATCTGCCGTCCTGACGGAACAACGCAGGATTGCCGTGATGCCCGTTGGCTGAAAAAGGCAGAATGGTGGTATCGGTTGCGCTTTTTGCGAAGATGGTTACTACCTGTTTTTAAGGCATTGCACCTCAGGTAGGTATTGCTTGGTAAGTTGTTCCTGAACTCGCTTCTTTCATTCTGTTTATAAGTACTTCTGCGTTACTGCTTGAATATTTATTTGTACATATCTGCACTCATTGCCAGTGGGCATATGGGTGCATTTGTTTTTTAACGGCTATACGGTTTCTGTTGAAGAATGAACTTTTTTATTTTGTTTGGTGCTAATGGTTGTAAGCTCATTTCTTGTCATTGGTGTCTGAATATGGTGTCATTACTATCTTTAAAAGACTCTATCTCTTTACTTTAATAGCGTCTTTATTCTTGAAAATAAGTAGGTTGCAGCAGTGCGTTGTTACAAAATAAGGTGCTAAAAAGTAGTGTCAATTTATTTGGAGTTCTAAAACTGTTTATTTGATGATGGGTACGGAATGGGTTGTAGGTCAGCATATTCCCTCAGATTATCAGGTTTCAATAGATTCTTTCATTGGGATATTCAGCTCTTTTGTAAAGCTAATAACACTTTGTATATCAGCCAAATGCACTCATCGTTTATTTAGGAAATTTGTTTTTTACTTTGCAGGCTGAAAAGGAGGTTTTACTGGCCCCCTTTATAGAAATATTTGCAAGATCGTAAGAACGGGCTTGATTTTTACAATAGAGAGGTGTATTACTAATTAATAATGAAGAGATTTTTTATATTACTAACAATTTAAATTTATGATTATGAAAGTAGAAAAGGAAATGAAGTATGAAGCTCCGATAGTGGAAATTCTGAAGGTAGAAGTAGAATTAGGTTTTGCTGCTTCTGGCATTGAAGGTCCTGGGATAGGTGGCAACGACGGTGACCTTAGTGGTGGCGACGACTAAATAAAAGTTTTTGAACCTAGGCGAACGTATATTAATTAATATTAAAATTTAAACTATTGCAATGAAAACAAAACATTTATTAATGGCTTGTGCACTGCCTGCTTTATTTGCAGCATGTAGCCAGGAAGAGGCTCTGGTGAACGTAGAACCGGAAGTACAATACAAAGGAAAGCCGTTGGAAAACGTCACTTTATCCTTTAATAAGGAAACAAATGCCACAACCAGAATGGCAAATGACGGTTGGAATTTAAAGTGGAAAACAGGAGACCAAGTTGGGCTAGTTTGGGTGAATGCACCGGAAATCCAAGCACAATTAGCTCAAGGAAAATATGATCCGACTGTACTGCCAAATACTGCATTTTGGGCAAGCAATACCCGTATGACTTGCAACGATCCTAGCAAAAATATTTTTGGAATGCAGGATGGGCAGATATTAGAAGGTCAATACTTTGCTTACTATCCTTATTCTGACAGATATAAAGTAGATGGTAAATTTGGCTTGAGTGTTGATGCAGAACAACATCAGAGAAGTACGGACTTGAGCCAACCGACAGAGGTACTTTCTTATGTTGTGGACAAGATGCCGTGGGTGTCAAGAAGAGTAGATAAGCAAACTGTAGAAACAAACAAAAATGCGACTTACATCTATCCGTTGCAAAATGAAGAGGCTGGCATGTCGAAAGCTATTAATATGGAGATGTTTCGTTTTGCCAACATGCTGGATGCTCGTGTGACCTTTAGAGCAGGTACGGTGACAACTATAAATCCTGAATTGGTAAAGATTGAAAGCGTTGACCTGGTAGTGACAACCGATCAAGAATGGTCTACAGACAAAATTGCGACTTCCGGTCTATTTGACATGGGTAAGATCAAAAGATGGAATAACGGAAAATACGATGAATTTGGTATTCCATCGTTGAACGGTACTTCCAAATACGCATTGCCTACGACAAATGATGAGACAGGGCTGTTTGTCAATGATAATAAAGTTTCAAGCATCACTACTATTATCGACCAACCTGTGGCTAAATCTACTGGTCGCGTAAATTTCCTGTTGATGCCTTACACAGAAAAAAACAACTATTTTACGAACGCCTACTATAAATTGGCTTTGAGAATCCATACTAACTATGGTGTTGTGGAAGTTACAGAAAACGACTGGTATAGAAGTACAGAAGCCGATCCTAGTGGCATGCTCGTTTTAGGTCCTGATGCAGAAGTGGGTGATAAATTTGCCAAGATCCAGGATACTGAAGCATTCTACGCAGGTGGATGGGCTGCAAGAACAGGAGCATTCTGTACTCGTTTTATAGGAGTAAATGTAGATGATTTGGCATTTGAAACCAACTGTATTAAAACTCAGGAAGATTTGCTTGCTGCCATCGAACGTATCAACAGCAGAAATGCAGTGAAGAAGAACTTTGTGCTCTGTGTTGACGGTGATGACGCTAACAATGTTTTGGATTTGACTGATTTCAATTGGTCTGCTGAAAGTGATAACGAAGCTATCAAAGCATTCATTGCTGCAGGCAATACATTAACTTTGAATGAACACACAGAAAAAGCAGTGACTATCAAATTTAATGGTAAAAACAAGATTGGCGCTGGTCAGTTGATTAATAGCAAAATTGATATAGTAGTTGTAGAAAATGCTACTCTGGACGTAAACGCTGATTTCAGAACAGGTATTTTTGCAACAGAGGAAAACTCTATTCTGAACGTTAACGGTGCAAAATTGACTACTGGCATTGCAACTTTGAACGGAATCACTAACATTTTAGTTACGAATGAAAAAGCTGGTGAATTGAACATTGCAAACAAGAGTACGAACAACGGTACTATGGAAGTTAAGGGTATCCTAAGCTTCGCCAAGAATGCAGCCGTAACTAATGCAGGTACTATCAATTTATTCTATACTGCTCAGTTGCAAGGTACTGTTACCGGCGCAGCAACATTGAACAACAGCAATGTTATCAACTATTATTATGCTAAAAGTGGAGACAAGAAAAATGTCAATATTGCTAACGTAGAGGATGGTCAATTCATTGCTGAGTACAATGATGGTATTGTTCCTGGAACAGGTGACAATGAAAAGAAGGCAGATTTCATGAAGAACGCCAATTCTTATGGTGTAACTCACTATATCATTTCTAAGGCTTCTGACGCCAACTCTGAAGCTTGGAGCTTGACCAATGCTACTAAGATCACTGTAAAGAAAGGTGTTAGATTGACATTTAACCCGACTAAGGCTTCTACTATGGGACTTACAGCATCGAAAGCTCTGTTGTACTTCGAAGGTGATAATGAATTAGCTTCTACAGGTGACTATGCTAGTTATGCGAAAGTTACAGTGAAAGACATCACCTTGGCATACGGTACAAGACTGACGAATAATGTAGAAGTTGTCTTGACTGGCAAATTCCAGGCAGAAGTTGACGCTAACAATAGCACAATTTACACTGTAGACAATAAAGGGTATATTTCTGGTGGCGTGCGTGTTAGCCAGTCTGGTACAATTACTTGGATAGGTAATGAATACGGAATCAAGAAGTAATACACCTTTGAATTAAAGAAGTATGAGTCTATTCATTCTTCTTTAAAAGGAAAAACTGACTGAATAGGATTATATAATCTAAATGTTTAATATTTGGGGTTGTGCTTTAACACAACCCCATTTTTTTCATTATGATACGTTGGATTTCTATCTATGAATCTTCTCTATAAAAGTGAAAATAAACTGCATTCGACATAAAAAATGAGCTTGTTCATTTTATATGCCCCCGGTTTGCACTATCTTTGCCCCCGGAAACGAAAACATGAATCCAGCAGAAAGATATGACTCCTATACAAAAACAGTTTTTTTCGCTTGTACAATCAGGCTTATGGGGCACTGCTACAGATGCCGGTCTATTTGATGCGCAAACCGATTGGGCACAACTATACCAGTCGGCCAAAGCACAAGCCCTGTTAGGCATCACCTTCGACGGTATGCAGACTTTGCCACAAGAACTGCGTCCAAAGCGCGAACTTTATTTAAAGTGGTGCAATACACTACTGCAAATAGAAGAACATAACCATGTGCTGAATCAAGAACTAACCAATGTATATGAATTATGCCGCAAGCATAACGTAGAACCTGTGCTGCTGAAAGGCCAAGGCGTAGCACAAAACTACCGATATCCGCTGCATCGGCAATGTGGTGATATCGACTTGTTTACCGGCAGCGAGAACTACGAAAAGATCAATGCATTGCTACAACCTGATGCCACCGACACGGATCGGGATGAGACTTTCAAGCATATAGGGTTTGAATGGCACGGCGTGAGGATTGAAAACCACCGGGTATTGAATACCCTGAACGCACCTTCGGCCAACAAGAGTTTCCAAGCAGAAATCGCCCGATGGCACAGTGCCGCCGAGATGCGTACATTGCAGGTAGGCGACAGCGTGGTCAGCGTCCCCCCTCTTACGTTCGATACTGTCTACATACTGATCCACTCTGTGTTGCATGCCTTAAATGAAGGTATCGGTCTGCGCCAAATATGCGACTGGGCCTGCCTGCTGCACCATCATGCAGACACACTCGATAAAGAAGCCGTAAGACAACTGTTACAGGAATATGGTCTGACAAAGGCAGCAAGGATATTCGGGGTTATTGCCACCAGGTATTTGGGACTTTCGGACGAACACTTGCCGATAGCCTACACTGCGGATGACCTGCCCACAGGCGAGTGGCTGATGAATGACATTTGGAAAGGAGGAAACTTCGGCAAATTCAATACCGATAAAAAACGGCGTCCCAAAGGATATTGGAGTGGAAAATGGCATACGCTGACACAACTGACAGCCAGATGCAAAGACATGAAGAGACTTGCACCGGCTGAAGCACGCTGGTATCCGATCATTGTAGCACTCCACTCCATACAGATGCAGTGGAACAAACTGCTCGGACGCTGAAGCCGAGCAACGTTCCGGCCTCAGCGCATAAAGAATGCTATGTATAATCTCAATTTATAAAGAACAGAAATCTATGCTTAACAAACAGAACAAACTTCTGATAACTGTCGGGATAATTTTTATACTATTATTAGTAGGAGTTACCGCTTTATTAATTTCAGAGAAGCAGACCAATAAAGAACTGGTACAGGAGTTCCAACTGGAAAAGGAAGACCTGGAAAACGAATATACGCGCTTTGCACAACAGTACGATGAATTGAAGCTGACAGTTTCCAATGACTCCCTGTCTGTACTGTTGGAACAGGAACAATTAAAAACCCAACGTTTACTGGAAGAACTGCGTACCGTAAAAAGCAGTAATGCCGCAGAAATACGCCGACTGAAAAAGGAGCTTGCCACTCTGCGTAAGGTTATGATAGGATATATCAACCAGATAGATTCACTGAACCGCCTCACTGCTCATCAGAAAGAAGTGATTGCACAAGTGACGCAGAAATATAACGATGCTTCCCGCCAAATCAGCAATCTGGCGGAAGAGAAAAAGAATCTGAATAAAAAAGTCACCCTTGCCGCACAGTTAGACGCTACCAATATCAACATACAGGCTGTCAACAAACGGGACAAAACAGCCAAGAAGGTGAAAGATGTAGTAAAATTCAAAATAGGATTCACAATCGTCAAGAATATAACTGCCGAGACAGGAGAACGTATTATCTACGTACGTATCACCAAACCGGACAATGATGTATTGACCAAAAATCCCGCAAATACCTTCCCATACGAGAACCGCGAACTGGGTTATTCCATCAAGAAGTACATTGAATACAACGGTGAAGAACAAAATATAACCGTATATTGGAACGTGGAAGAATACTTATATGCAGGTACTTACCGTGTAGATCTCTTCGCAGACGGAACACTTATCGGCTCGCAATCCTTTACATTGGACTAAAAAAGTTTAAATTATTTTGAGGTCTCACTGAAAGCCTATACATTTGCATCGTTGTTTATGCAATTATTGTTGCGTCACAAAACAACATTTTAATCACCTTAATAATGTATAGACACAATGAGAAAGTTCTTCTGTTTCACTTGGTTGGTATGTCTGACCTTCTCAGTCTGCGCACAAGAGGTTTTAAGCCTCGATAGTTGCCGTTCATTGGCAATTGCCAATAACAAAGAACTACTGATAAGCCAGGAGAAAATAAACTCTGCGCATTATCAGCGAAAGGCAGCATTTACCAATTACCTCCCCGATATTTCCGCCACCGGTGGATATATGCGCACCCAAAAAGAAATTTCACTATTGAGCGATGCCCAGAAAGGTGCGTTAGGTTCAATGGGAACTCAAGTAAGCGGTGCTATGCAAAATGGTATACAAGGTATACTGACGCAGCACCCCGAACTGACACAGAATCCGCAGTTCATGGCACTGATCCAGGCATTGGGCAACGTAGACATTGCTTCTCCTCTCAATGGTCTCGGAAACTCCCTCGTTGATGCATTCCGTACAGATACCCGCAACATGTACGCCGGCGCCCTGACGCTGACACAACCGCTGTACATGGGTGGGAAAATTCGCGCTTACAACAAGATTACCAAATATGCCGAAGAATTGGCACGCCAACAGCATGATAGTGGTCTGCAAGATGTAATCCTCAGTACCGACCAGGCTTATTGGCAAGTCGTATCGCTCGCCAGCAAAAAGAAGTTGGCAGAAGGTTATCTCAAATTATTGCAGAAACTGGAAAGCGATGTGGACAAGATGATTGCCGAAGGTGTCGCAACTAAAGCAGATGGTTTGTCGGTAAAGGTAAAAGTAAACGAAGCGGAAATGACACTTACCAAAGTGGAAGATGGGCTGAGTCTTTCCAGAATGTTACTATGCCAACTATGTGGTCTGGACCTCTCCTCTCCCATCATCCTGAAAGATGAAAAGGGAAATGACCTCAAGCCCGATCCGGTAGCTGCCAACGGCATTGATCTCAATACGGTTTATGCTACACGACCGGAAGTACGCAGCCTGGAACTTGCCACGGAAATCTACAAACAGAAAGTAAATGTCACCCGTTCAGAATACTTGCCATCATTAGCTTTGATGGGCAGCTACATGATGACCAATCCTTCTGTTTTCAACGGATTTGAAAAGAAATTCAAAGGTATGTGGAATGTCGGTGTAGTATTACAAGTACCCATCTGGCATTGGGGAGAAGGTATGTATAAGGTAAAAGCAGCCAAAGCAGAAGCCCGTATCGCCCAATATCAGTTGGATGACGCCAAAGAAAAGATTGAGCTTCAAGTCAACCAGTCGGTTTTCAAAGTGAATGAAGCTGCAAAGAAACTGATTATGGCAGAAAAGAATCTGGAAAAAGCGGATGAAAACCTCCGTTATGCTACACTCGGATTTGAAGAAGGCGTGATAGCTGCCAGCAACGTACTCGAAGCACACACAGCCTGGCTTTCTGCCCAATCCGAAAAGATAGATGCACAGATTGACGTAAAACTGACTGACATCTACCTGAAGAAAGCATTGGGACAATTAAATATTAAAAATTAAAAGGGTGAAAGCTCATAAATCATAAATCTGAAATCATAAATCATAAGATGGATACCAAATCACAAAACAGTAACATGCTACTAGCGTTCTTAACGCTGACAGGCGTCATTGCCATTGTAGCCGTAGTGGGTTTCTTCATGTTGCGCAAAGGACCGGAAATCGTACAAGGTCAAGCTGAAGTCACAGAGTATCGGGTATCGAGCAAAGTACCGGGACGAATTCTGGAATTCCGCGTAAAGGAAGGACAAAGTGTACAAGCCGGGGATACCCTCGCCATACTGGAAGCTCCGGATGTGTTAGCTAAGCTGGAACAGGCTCGGGCCGCAGAAGCTGCTGCTCAGGCACAGAATGAGAAAGCACTGAAAGGCGCCCGTCATGAACAGGTACAAGCTGCCTTTGAGATGTGGCAAAAAGCCAAAGCAGGACTTGAAATAGCCGAGAAATCTTACAAACGTGTGAAGAATCTTGCTGATCAGGGCGTGATGTCAGCCCAAAAGCTGGATGAGGTTACTGCACAGCGGGACGCTGCCGTCGCTACAGAAAAAGCCGCCAAAGCTCAATACGACATGGCAAAAAACGGTGCGGAACGAGAAGATAAAGCAGCAGCTGCCGCCTTGGTAGACCGTGCCAAAGGAGCCGTTGCAGAAGTAGAATCTTATATCAAAGAAACTTATCTTATAGCCCAGACAGCCGGAGAAGTTTCGGAAATCTTCCCCAAAGTAGGTGAATTGGTAGGAACCGGTGCACCGATCATGAACATAGCCATACTGGATGATATGTGGGTAACTTTTAATGTTCGGGAAGATTTGCTGCAAGGTCTGACAATGGAAACTGAATTCGAAGCTTTCGTTCCGGCATTGGATAAAAATATCCGCCTGAAAGTGAACTACATGAAGGATCTTGGTACTTATGCAGCCTGGAAGGCTACGAAAACAACCGGGCAATTTGATCTGAAGACTTTTGAGGTAAAAGCTTTACCACAGGAGAAAGTGGAAGGCTTACGTCCCGGAATGTCGGTGATACTGAAGAAGTGATTAACGGTTAGTGATTAGTGATAAGTATAAGGAATGGCACGAGATAAGAAATATATAGCTTTGTGGAACGTCATGAAACGGGAAAGCCGACGGCTCGTTTCCCGTCCGCTGTACCTGTTCTGCATGGTGATAGCGCCGTTGTTCTGCTACGTGTTCTTCACGACACTGATGGATTCGGGCTTACCGGTCAATATGCCTGTAGGGGTGGTGGATCAGGATATGACATCCACTTCACGCCAATTGATGCGAAACCTGGATGCATTTGAGCAGACCGCCATCGTAGCCCATTATCCTACTATCAACGAAGCACGTGCCGCCATGCAGAAAGGAGAAATCTACGGATTCTACTACATTCCGAAAGGTACCACTGCCAAGGCGCAATCTCAACGACAGCCTACCGTATCGTTCTATACCAACAACACGCTGCTTATCGCCGGTTCTCTGCTTTACAAAGATATGAAGATGATGAGCGAGTTGGCATCGGGAGCCGCAGCACGCACCAGTTTGTATGCCAAAGGTGCTACGGAAGACCAGGCTATGGCATTCCTGCAACCCATCGTCATCGATACACATCCGCTGAACAATCCGTGGCTGAATTACTCCGTATATCTGTGTAACACATTTGCACCAGGTGTATTGATGCTGCTTATATTTATGATAACGGTTTACTCCATCGGCGTGGAAATAAAAGACCGTACCGCACGCGAATGGCTGCGCATGGGAAATAATTCCATCTATATCTCCCTTGCCGGAAAGCTGTTGCCGCATACGGCTATTTTCTTCCTGATGGGTATATTGTATAACGTATATCTATATGGCTTCCTGCACTTCCCCTGCAACAGTGGCATCATGCCGATGCTTCTTGCCACTCTCTGCCTTGTACTGGCTTCGCAAGGGATGGGTGTACTGATGATAGGTACATTGCCTACCCTGCGTCTGGGACTGAGTTTTGCATCCTTATGGGGAGTGCTTTCATTCTCTATGTGCGGCCTATCATTCCCTGCCATGGCAATGCATCCGGTTCTGCAAGGATTAGCCAATCTGTTCCCGCTGCGTCACTATTTCCTGATCTATGTAGATCAGGCCCTGAACGGTTATCCGATGATCTATTCATGGATAAACTATGTGGCGTTACTTATTTTTATGATGCTTCCTTTCTTTGTCGTACACCGGCTCAAAGAAGCGTTGATTTATTATAAATACGTGCCCTAATGAAACATCTGACGTTCAAACAGAAAGTAGTACAAGGTATCCACGACCTATTCTATATCTGGATACGGGAATTCCGCACGACCTTTCGCGATCAGGGTGTGCTCATCTTCTTTGTGCTTGTCCCGTTGGTGTATCCACTGATTTATGCTTTCATTTATACCAATGAAACCATACGGGAAGTACCTGCTGTGGTAGTGGATAACTCACGCAGTTCGTTAAGCCGCGAATACCTGCGCAAAGTGGACTCCAGTCCGGAAGTGAAGATTGTATCTTATTGCGCCGACATGGAAGAAGCCAAACTGATGCTGAAAGATCGTCTGGCTTATGGCATCATCTATATACCTGCTGAATTCAGTGAAGATATTGCACGGAGAAAGCAAACGCAGGTCAGTCTGTATTGCGATATGAGCGGATTGCTTTATTATAAATCTTTGCTGAACACCAATACCAGCGTGTCATTGGATATGAATGCAGACATCAAAATGCAACGTGCCGGCAATACCACCAACCGCCAGGATGAGATTACCGCCTATCCGATAAAATATGAAGATGTTACCTTGTTCAACCCTGCAAATGGTTTTGCGGCTTTCCTGATACCTGCGGTATTGATACTGATTATTCAGCAAACCTTGCTGCTGGGTATCGGACTTTCTGCCGGAACAGCCCGCGAACAGAATCGTTTCAAAGATTTAGTTCCTATCAACCGCCACTACAACGGCACATTACGTATCGTGCTGGGTAAAGGTTTAAGTTACTTCATGGTGTATGCACTTGTATCCGTATATGTGCTCTGTGTAGTGCCACGTCTGTTCAGTCTCATCCAGATAGCTCAACCGGGTGTACTGACCCTCTTTATGTTGCCTTATCTGGCAGCATGTATATTCTTTGCCATGACAGCTTCTATTGCCATACGCAACCGTGAAACCTGCATGTTGATATTCGTCTTCACATCCGTACCTTTATTGTTCCTTTCAGGTGTTTCCTGGCCGGGAGCCGCCATGCCGGATTTCTGGAGATACTTCTCTTATATCTTCCCGTCCACTTTCGGCATCAATGGCTATGTACGTATCAATAGCATGGGAGCTACACTCAACGAAGTAGCCTTTGAATACCGTGCATTATGGATACAGGCAGGCATCTACTTCCTGACTACTTGCTGGGTATATCGCTGGCAGATTATCCAAAGCAGGAAACATGTGATTGAAAAATACAAAGAATACAAGAACAAATAACATACTGTAGTGTCACCTTTCATGGTAACTCTGTTTACCCCACACGGTAACTCTGTTTACATACCGAGGTAAAGGCCGTTACATGCCGAGGTAAAAGCCGTTACAATAAGGGGTAAAGGTCGTTACATACGGCAGTAAATGCTTTTACATCCTACGGTAAACAATCGGTAAATGCAACGCATTGGTAATCAAAATACTAACTCATCCATCGCAGTTGGTTCGGGTCCCATATCGAATTCCAGTACCCCACCCTTCACAATCTCATTATGCGTTATCCACAAACGGTTCAATTTCTTACCGTTCAATGATACCGACTGAATATAAATGTTCTGAGGCGAGTTATTATGCGCTATGATTTTGAAATTCTTACCGGAGTAAAAATGTGTATCCAGGTTTATCTCTACGCTTTCGAAGACAGGGCTGGTAATCTCATAACGGGGATTTCCCGGACAAACCGGATGAATGCCCATAGCCGCCAATACATACCACGCCGACATCTGCCCTACATCTTCGTTTCCACACAATCCCAGAACATCGTCACCATAAGCTTTATCACAAATCTTTCTCGTCCACTTCTGTGTCAGCCACGGGCAAGAAGAGTAGTTGAAAAGGAATGGTACATGATGGTTCGGTTCATTAGGATGATTATAATAATCATTCCATAAAAAATCTTCCGGAACATTGGCAAAGAACTCTTCCAGTTCCGCATCAAACTTCTTTTGTCCTCCCATCAGAGCTTTCATTCCGTCAATGTCATGAGGGACAAACCAGCCTTGCTGGAAAGGATTACTTTCCGTAGTACCCTGATCCTGTGCCGTGCGACCTCGCCAAGGCAACCAGCCTCCACCCTTCACGCGGGCACGAAACCACTGCACGCTGTCACACCACACATTCCGGTAAGCTTTGGCACGTTTTTCATATTCAGCTGCTTCTTTCTTTTTGCCCAAGGAACCCATGAGTTGTCCTAAGCACCAATCCGTATAAGCATACTCCAATGTATGGGAAAGACTGCCGGGAGTATATCCCAGTTCTCCATTACCAAACTGCTTCTGTGTATTCTCAGCATACTCAACGGCTTTCTGTACATCATACTCCCGGATCCCCTTCTCATAGGCATCCGCCAGCACCGAGATAGCGGGATTTCCCAACATACAGCCGGAATATGCATTCACTACTTCCCAACGCGGGAAATACTCCTTCCCACTTAATTGGGCAATCTGGATCAAAGAGTTTATCTCATCATTCACCAATCGGGGATTAATCAATGTTTGCAATGGGAACTGACTACGGAATACATCCCAACCGCTAAATACAGTACGATAAGTAAAATTCTCCGTCTGGTGGATCTTCTTATCCGCACCTACATAGCGGCCGTCACAATCGGAGAAGCAACGTGGATCGATCATTGTATGATACAAAGAGGTATAAAAGATAGTCTTATCCCTTTCACTTCCCTCAACCTTTACCGAAGAGAGTGCCTGATTCCACAGATTACGTGTATTTTCTTTTACCCGCTCAAAATTCCAGTCCGGAATATCCTGTTCCAGATTGCGCTGGGCACCTTCCATGCTGACAAACGATATACCACACTTCAGTTGCACCTGTTCGTCTTTCCGGGTAGGAAACTCTGTATAAAAGCCCAAGTGATTTCCCCGTGCCTTCCCGGGAGCAGATATGATCCGGCCATCCTTAATATAATTGAAATAGGCCGGATTATCATTGGCATCATTCTTTCTGCTGACACCCTCAGGAATAGAAGCACTCCAAACACCGTATTCCGTCAATGGGCGATCGAAACAGCAATAGAAGTAAACGGTATAATCAGATTTACCCGAGCCGTTTCCCCAACCTCCACAAGCAGGCGTGCATTTCATCCATCCCCGAATCGTATATTCGTCTACTTTTTCCACATATTGTTCATCAGATGTACCACCAATTCTACGGGCCAGATCAATCTGGATACGTGACTTTTCCGACTCTGGATATGTGAAACGCAGAATCCCTGAACGAGGAGCGGATGTCAGTTCCACCTTCACCTGATAATCTTGCAAGTATACCGAATAGTATCCGGCCTGTGTAATCTCCGTATCATGGGAATATCTGGAACGGTAACCTTCCTCCGGTTTATTTTCGGTTCCCTTGAATGTCCGTAATGGTCCGGTGGTAGGCATTACCAGAAAGTTTCCGAAATCACCATACCAGCCAATACCGCTTAAATGCGTAAAGCTGAATCCTTCGATAGTAAAATGATGCCACGAATATCCGGGGCCGTTATCACCACCTGTTTTAGTATCCGGACTCAACTGTACAAGTCCGAAAGGAGTACAACTTCCCGGAAAGGTTTTTCCCAACCCATGCCCCGACTTTCCGGCCTCTGCCGAAGTTGAAGCACCAATAATCGTATTGACATAATCCACCGGCTCTTTTTGAGCAAATGACAAAATAGAAAAAGAAATCAATAAAGCCGATAGCCAAGACCTACCATGTTTCATAGAATAATAAAATAGAAAAAGTTACCGAATATGTTTTTTAATTAACGGATATAATACTTCCGCATAGCGCATAAAGCCCAGATCTGTAAAATGAATACCATCAACAGTAGCCTCACCATCGTGCCCGATGATATCCTTTGAAGAAAGAAGATAGATATTCTTTTCACCCTTTTTCTTCATTGACTGGAAAATAGCCGCAATAGTTTCATTTTTAGCTTTCACTTCTCTTGCAACCCTTTTATCAAAACGGGAATGAGTGAAAATAGGATCTTCTACAAAAAGGATGGGAGTATCGGGATGTTTGCTACGGACGATAGAGTAAAATTTCTCCGCCCGTTCTTTCATCTGTTCCACTGTGGCATTGGGAAGGAAATCAAGCACAAACATGGAAGCATCGACCGTAGCTATAAGTTCCGCAATCTCCAGATCGAGCAAAGCATTACCGCTAAAACCTAAATTGATACATTCACGATTGAGCCAACGTTCCAGAATATTCGTATGGGCCATTCCGGGACGAGAAGCACAACCACCCTGCAAAATACTGGTTCCATAAAAAACAACGGGCTTCTCACGTACCGGCAAATCAACAGTAGGCTGGTCAAGCGTCGAAAGGCTATCCACACCGATTGCCAATGAGGTGACTCCGTCATACAAAGAAAGATATAAAAGATATTCCCGTTCTTCAGGATCCATATTCTTCACGATAGTAGCCTCATTTACCTTTCCTTGAGGCCGCCCGCTACCGGCAAAGACCCACTTACCATCTTGCAGGCAATACAGATCCAGTCCTTTGATTCCGGTAGGAGTCATATGATTCATACTTCTGTTATCCCTCACTTCCCACTTTGCCCCAATGCATGTAGAGTTGGAACGGAAGCGCAAAGCAAGTCCGGCACTATTGCGTCCTAAATCCCAGAGCGGTTTGCGGGAAACAGATTTCAAAGAAGCCGGAAGGCGTTCGTAACGGGTAAGAGTAGCATCCGTAGCTTTGCCTAACAGGGGGAAAGCGGAAGCATCGTGATAAAGAAGCTGGGCATGAGTAGAAGCTGCCAGCAGCAATCCGAAAATTAAAGCTTTGGTTCTCATGATTTAATAGATATTAAGATGACCCAAAGTTACACTGAAAAACTACATTTTTCATTCGTTTTACATCAATTAACAAGCAAGATGTTCTGTAATTACGAAAGATTCGTAACTTTGATAAAAACTATATAGTATGAAAAAGCTCAATTTTCTCCTCAGCAGTCTGCTACTATGCATGTGCTGCACCATTCAAGCTAAAAACAAAGTGATTGAACAACCTCCGTTCGTCGTAAGTAACACCACCTCTATTGAAGTCAACCAGGTCGAAATCAGTGACACGGCTACAGTCCTGCACATTTTTGCCAAATACCGGCCTAAAAACTGGATAAAAATTGCTTCAGGAAGTTACTTGCAAGATAATAACGGAAAGACTTACCAACTACGTTCGGGCATAGGCATCACACCGGATGCAGAGTTTTGGATGCCGGAATCCGGTGAAGCCGAGTTTCAGTTAGTGTTTCCTCCCCTTCCCGCATCCGTTACATCCATTGACTTCACAGAAGGTGCCGACGTTGAAAATGGATTCAGTATTTGGGGAATCCAGTTGAAAGGCAATAATCTGCCAAAGTTGGTACTGCCGAAAGAGGCTGTTATCCATAAAGCAGACAAAGAAACTGCCCTGCCAAACCCTGTCATCGAATATGGTAAAGCTACCTTGAAAGGTAAGTTACTGGATTTCCGTCCCGGCATGTCCAAGACCATGACTCTGGTATCATGGGAAAGTGCCAAAGGCGATATATCGGAAGCGCTGGTAGATATCCAGCCGGATGGTAGTTTCAGCAAAGAAATATCCTTGGCAAGTACTACACCCGTTTCTATATATATGTCCGGCAGTTCCCCCCTCCAACTATTTATGGAACCGGGAAAAACGACTGAAGCATATATCAATTTGCGTGAGATCTCCCGCCGCCGGTCTAAATTCCATAGCGAGGAGAAGCCTTACGGAGAGATTCTATACATTAACGGCCCCTTAGCAACTGTTGCACAAGAATTGAACCAGGATATGCCAGACACCAATGTACAAGATAAGGTATATAAGGACATGAAGGCATTTGCCGGTATGGATATAGACACTTACAAATCAAAAGTACTGGATTTGTCTGCTGAAGTGCAAACGGAAATAGACAAACTCCCATGCAGTCTGGCAACACGTCAAGTACTCACCATCAACAATAAGTTGTCCACAATTGGGTTATTGCGTTTAGCTGCAAATACACTGACATCAGCTGCCATACAGGCCAATCAGATAACACGCGAAGAAGCTCAAAAATACTATATGGAACGGGCACAGAAAATACCGGCTGACTATATTCCAAATGCTAACTTTGCAATACTAAACGATCTGCAAGCCACCCTGTCCAGCAATTACTCAAACATCGTAATCGGTTGTTATCAGAAAAGTGATGACCTTGCCAAAACTTGGGGAACAGACAACGGTATCTTCTTTGACATCGTCCGGGTTATTCCTCTTTATCAAAGCATCAAGAATTTCACTCCGCTAACTGAAGAGCAAATTAACACAATCAACACTTTCCCTTCCGCTTATCGTGAAATGCTGACTGTAGCCAACGATGAACTCCTGGCAAAGATTGAAGCCAATAAGAAAAAGACGGGATTCACAGTAAATGAAGCCGGTGAAGTCAGCGATGAAGACCTCTTTGCTTCCATTATCAGTAAGTTCAGTGGAAAAGTATTGCTGGTTGATTTCTGGGCTACCTGGTGCGGTCCATGCCGCATGGCTAACAAAGAAATGATTCCAATGAAGGAAGAATTAAAAGATAAGGATATTGTGTATTTGTATATCACCGGTGAGACATCTCCATTGAAGACATGGGAAAATATGATTCCTGATATTCATGGTGAACATTACCGTGTGACAGCTGCCCAATGGAATTTCTTAGGCAAGAGTTTCAATGTTTCAGGTGTTCCTACCTACCTCATTATTGACCGTGAAGGAAATATAAAATACAGACAAGTAGGTTTCCCCGGTGTTAAAACAATGAAAGAAGAGCTTCTGAAAGTAGCTGATCAATAAGAAAGAAGTACCGGACGGTACGAAATCTGTTAAAACGAATGGCACTGCCCATCATTTACATTCAATGATGAACAGTGCCATTCGTTTTATTTCTCACCCGATTCCTGCTTCCAGTCTTCGGCTCCTTTTTCTTTCAATTTGCTTGTAAAGGCTTTAGCTTTATCCATAGTCTCTTTTTCTTCTTCAAGACTTGCATAAGCAAACTTATAGCCTTTTATAACATTCCATTCGCCGCGGGTAAAATCAGGAAATTCCACAGCAGCACAATTGTTATCCATAGAAAGCTCACCCAGTTCTGCCAGACAGCACCATTCTGCCAAGTCGTATACATCCAGATCCAAAGGTAAACCGTTCTGCAAGCAATATACCAAACGGCTATCCATAATGAAATCCATGCCTCCATGGCCTCCTACTTCCTTAGCCATTTCACCATACTTCTTTAATATCGGATGCTGGAACTTTTCTACAAGCGCCTCCATTTCCTCTTTAGGCAAAAAGCTATGGGTATTCAGATTGTCAACTTGCGGTTCTACTCCCGAAGCGCTCAACTGCTTAGCATCAAGAGCATACCCCTGAATCGGATACTTATTGGCAAAGCCCTTGGTTCCGGTAAGCTGATACAAACGGTTATAAGGTTGCGGTGTCATCACATTATGTTGAATCTCGATAACTTTTCCGTTTGCCGTACGAATCAGTGTAGTTGTATGGTCACCGTTACGGAAATCATCACATTCCTCTCCGGTTCTTTTTTCTACCAGATCCTTACCAACAACCGACTTGGTATCCATAGCTACCAACGTCACCATACGGTCGCCACGATGAATATCAAATGCTTGCGCCACAGGACCAAGACCGTGAGTAGCATACACATCACCACGATGTTTCTTGTTGTAATCCAAACGCCATCCCAGTTTATCATTCTCACCGTTCTTCCAATAATGATCCCAGAACGGGCTCAATTCATGGATGTAAGCACCTTGTCCGCGAATCACTTCACCAAATACTCCCTGCTGTGCCATGTTCAGCGTATTCATTTCAAACCAGTCATAACAACAGTTTTCCAGTATCATACAATGTTTGCGAGTCTTTTCACTCATGTTGATCAAGTCCCAACACTCCTGAAGATTCATAGCCGAAGGAACTTCTATAGCTACATGTTTGCCGTTCTCCATAGCGCACATTGCTACAGGGAAGTGATGCAACCAATCGGTAGCAATATAAACCAGGTCTATGTCATCGCGTTTACAAAGTTCTTCGTATCCTTTCTCTCCGGAATAAACAGCTGCCTTAGGCAAAGATGCTTTCTGCAAATACTTCTGGCAGCCCTCAGCACGTGATTGTTCATAATCACAAAGAGCCACGATCTGCGTACCGGGAATATGGGTAAAACGCTCTACAGCACCGGGGCCACGCATACCCAGTCCTACGAATCCTACTCTAACGACTTCCATCTTCGGGGCAGTCAGCCCAATCACACTCTGCTGCCCAGCCGGACGCTCGGGAGTTTTCACAATAATAGTTCCATTCTTCCATTCCCACTGAGTGCCCTTGTCATTGGTTTGCACAGTAGAAGTTTGAGATGTGCATGCACATAATGCGACACACATACCCAACAACAATGATTTCAAAATCTTCATGTTCTATTTAATTTAAAGTGAATCAATCTGTACGATACTACAGTCTATTTCAAATCCAAATTTGTTTGATGCTCAAAGATAACCAATCTCTTCAAAGTAAATGCAAATATTCTCCTCTTTTTCCATACAAAAGCCATAAAAACACATCACAGCAAAGAAATACCCACAATATACTTTAGCTCCAACTGCCCAATAATACAATCCACATGATTCAAAAAGCAGTATTTAGAATAATTAACTCACTGTTCATTGCTTTATTACGAAACTTTCGTAGCTTTGTATTGAATTCATTCAAAAACTTTTATTCCATGGAAAAATTAACAATACAAGAAGAAGAAGCAATGATCTACATCTGGGAACTGGGCAGTTGCTTCGTAAAAGACATTGTTGCCAAATATTCCCAACCGGCACCTCCCTACACTACGGTAGCTTCCATCGTCAAGAACCTGGAACGCAAGCAGTATGTTACAGCCGCACGCGTAGGAAATACGTACCAATATACACCCGCTATCCGTGAAAGCGAATACAAACGTACGTTCATGAGTGGCTTTGTGCGTAATTACTTTGAAAACTCGTATAAGGAAATGGTTTCTTTCTTTGCCAAAGAGCAAAAGATTTCGACCAATGACCTGAAAGATATCATCAATATGATTGAGAGAGGAAAAGAGTGAAGATTTATGATTCTTGATTTATGATATATAACATCCGGAATAAGGGAAATATTTCATGATTCAAGAAACACATAAATCATAAACTATAAATCATACTTCAAAAGATGTTGGCCTATTTTCTAAAAATCAACGTAGCCATTGCGCTATTTTATGCGTTTTACCGGCTATTCTTCTATAAAGACACGTTCTTCACGTGGCGCAGGGTTGCTTTGCTCTGTTTCTTTGCCGTATCTGCCGTCTATCCATTACTAAATATACAAACTTGGATTACGGCACAGGAACCTATGGTTGCCATGGCAGATTTATACGCTGACATCGTTTTGCCGGAGTTTACCCTGACGCCGGAAAAGACAACCTTCGACTGGAAAGCAATCCTGCTCCAAACGGCTGGTTTTGTTTATTGGGGAGGAGTAGCCCTACTAGCTGCCCGTTTTCTTATACAACTGGCAGGCATTATTCGGCTAGCTTTCCGTAGCCGGAAAACGAAGATTGGAAATACCAACGTACACTTGCTTAAGCAAGCAAGCGGACCTTTTTCCTTCTTTCACTGGATTTTTATTCATCCGACTTCACATACAGAAGATGAACTAAGCGAAATATTAACCCACGAACAGACTCATGCCAACCAATGGCATTCCATTGACGTACTTGTCAGTGAGATTGTATGTACATTTTGCTGGTTCAATCCTTTTGCCTGGCTCATGAAACGGGAAATCCGCACCAATCTGGAATATCTGGCGGACAACCGTGTACTGGAAACCGGGCATGATTCCAAAGCCTATCAGTATCACCTGTTAGGATTATCACACCATAAGGCTGCAGCAACTATCTATAACAGTTTTAATGTATTACCTCTAAAAAAACGCATCAAAATGATGAACAAAAAGAGAACCCGAGAAATAGGGAGAACTAAGTATCTTATGTTCCTCCCCTTGGCAGCCTTACTTATGATTATCAGCAACATCGAAGCCGTGGCACGCACCACGAAGGAAGTTGCCAGAGATGTCATAGAGGCTGTGGAAGATAATCTGACGTCAGATCCAACGGCGCCGGATATGGAAGTTGCTACTGAAACGGCACCGCTGGAAACACCGGCACCGCAACAGGATAAAGACAAGCTTGTGACTTACAAAGGGGTAGTAGTGGATAAAGACGGAAAAGCGGTGGAAGGCGCTGAGTTTTTCGTTGATGGCGACTACAAATTACCACAAGGTCAATCGTATGTCACGGGAAAGAACGGTAATTTTTCTTTCAAAGCATTCGAGAATGCTAAAATGATAGTTATTTGGAAAAAAGATGGAAAAATGATGGGAGTACCCGCCACTGTCAACAAAGAAAACAACTCCAACATGAAGATTGTCATGGATAGGGAATGGCAAAATCCACCTGCCGATGACCCGGACAATCCAGTGTTTGAGGTAGTGGAAACAATGCCGGAATACCCTAATGGCGGAATGCCAGGAATGATGGAATTCTTATCGAAAAACATCAGATATCCGGTGAATGCACAGAAGAATGGTACACAAGGACGCGTCACCGTACAATTTATTGTAAATACGGATGGAAGTATCTCCAACATAGGAATTCTCCGTAGAGTAGACCCTGAATTGGACGGTGAAGCAGTGCGCGTTATCAGTGCAATGCCTAAATGGAAACCCGGTATGCAAAAAGGAAAACCTGTCCGGGTGAAATATACTGTTCCTGTTATGTTCCGCTTAAATGACGAAAAAAAGGAAGAGTTCAAGCCCGTGCCGAAAATTGATGAGTCAATAGTTGTAGTAGGTTATGCAAGCCAGGAAAAATCACCAGCAGAAGAAGATGTGGTTTTTGAAGTCGTGGAACAAATGCCTTCATTTGCCGGTGGTATGGGAGGACTGATGCGGTATCTGTCCAAAAACATTAAATATCCGGTAGCGGCACAAAAAGCAGGAGCACAAGGACAAGTAATTGTACAAGTTATCATCGATTCAAATGGCAACGTTACAAATCCGAAAATAACAAAAAGTGTAGATCCTTCACTGGATGCAGAAGCAATCCGCGTAACTTCAAACATGCCTAAATGGCAACCAGGTATGCAGAGAGGAAAGGCTGTCAATGTGAAATACACATTCCCTATTGATTTCAAGCTGCAATAAGGCAATCATAATTTGAGAAAAATTCTCTCTTACACAATAGATTATCCGCAAGTCCTCCCCCTGATCACTTATTCCGGCATCAAGGGGAGGATGCAGATAATCATAAAATTCTTGCACCATGAAAAAGCTACTTGTTCTATTATCCTTCTTATTTATAATCAACACAGTCAATGCACAGGAAGACCAAAAGGAATACTTACAGAAAGTACTCAATAACCTCGAAAAGGTAGAGTCGGCAAGCTACACGAGTTTTAATGAATCCTGGCAACCTGGTGATACAATTCCAATATTCACTAATTCTGATTATACTAATGAATACAATAATCCGAATGATAGTACCGTTGGAGCGAGTTATGCTTCTTTTGAAACGAAAGATATGGGCAAAATGGTCTTTTGTTATGATGGAAACAAAAGAGTATTAGTGTACGACGACGACAAGGCAATTGTAGAAGACGACTTCACCGCCCGGCCACTACCTTTCAGATTAGTGGGACCACCTTTTTACAACTTCACTAAAAACATAATCAAATATGCCCTGCAAACAAAGGACAACATAACCGTTGACTTGCAAGATAAAGGTAATGATTATTTTTTCAGATTGGTTATTGAAGAAGATACCCAAGTGGAATTCTTCGGTAAAGCCTATCACATGCCGGAACCGCCATTTTATGTAGAACCGACCTCAATCTATGAGCTATGGATACGTAAATCGGACAATCTACCTTATAAAGCACGGAGAGAAATGTCACATGATATATCAGTTACGACTATTACATCCGTAGAATTCAACAGGTTGTCCATTAATGATTTCAATGTATCTGATTATTACCCAAAGGGGTATACTGTTGAGCCATACGGATACGGTAATAAAAAAGCCGCCTCAGCACCCGAACTTACAGGCAAGCAGGCACCGGAATGGACTTTAAACGACTCCAATGGCAATCCAATATCACTTGCCAACCAAAAAAGCAAAGTGTTGCTAATCAACTTTACCGGAATAGGTTGTGGTGCCTGTCAGGCTGCCGTTCCCTTCCTGAAAGAATTGAAAGGCAAATTCAATAATGAAGATTTCGACCTTATAGCAATAGAAGGCTGGAGCCGGAAGGAACACTCCATTCAAGTTTATGCAAATAATAAAAAACTTAATTACACCATTCTGAATGCAAACGACCAGGTAATCAAAGACTATCAGACAGGGAATGCAGCCCCCTTCTTCTTCATACTGGATGAACACCACATTATCAGAAAAGTTATCAGGGGATATGGCAATGAAAGAACAAACAAAGAAATTATGGATGCCATAACGGAATTATTATAGAAACATGTCCCAATAAAAAACAGTAGATTGAGCTATCCATACTCAGTCTACTGTTTCTTTTATAAATATAAGGGATACTTCTTATTTCTGCATCTTCACCACTTCCGTCGGTGCCATTTCCACATTCCGCTTATCTACCTGGCGAACCACACTTGCCGCTAATTGCAGGAAAGCACGTCCTGTCACAGTATTCTCATCAAGCGCTACCGGTGTACCTTTGTCGCCACTTTCGCAGATGCTTTGTACAATAGGAATTTGCCCCAATAAAGGTACATTCATTTCCTCTGCCAGCTTCTTAGCGCCTTCCTTACCGAAAATATAATATTTATTTTCCGGTAGTTCGGCAGGCGTAAACCAAGCCATATTCTCTACCAGACCGAGAATAGGAACATTTACCTTTTCATTGACAAACATATTGATACCTTTACGAGCATCGGCCAATGCAACGGCTTGCGGAGTACTGACTACGATAGCCCCCGTCAAGGCGAGCGTCTGAACCACTGTCAAGTGAATATCGCTTGTACCGGGAGGCAGGTCGATAAGGAAATAATCAAGGTCGCCCCAATTCGCATCACCTATCAGTTGCTTCAAAGCATTGCTCGCCATACCACCACGCCACAAAGTTGCCTGGTCAGGATCAACAAAAAAACCTATGGAAAGTAGCTTTATACCATATTTCTCAACCGGTACAATCAGGTCACGTCCTTCTACATTTTCTGCGTAAGGACGTGCATCTTCTACCTGAAACATCTTCGGCATAGACGGACCGAAAATATCAGCATCCAGCAAACCTACTTTATAGCCCAACTTTGCCAAAGCTACTGCAAGATTGGCAGATACCGTTGATTTACCTACCCCACCTTTACCAGAAGAAATTCCGATAATATTCTTTACCTGAGGCAATAACTTACCCGGTTCAGGACGTGCCGCCTGCTTACTCTCCGTAGCAATAACAACCTCTACCTCATTGGATACATAGGTATGAATAGCTGTTTCAGCAGCTTTTATTACAGACTTCATAAAAGGATCGGTCGGCTTCTCAAATATCAATGAGAAACTGACTTTCATGCCTTCAATACGCAAATTATCAGCAACCATTTCCGCTTCTACAAGGTTCTTTCCGGTGCCGGGATACCGCACTGTTGCCAGTGCATCTAAAATCAGTTTAGGATAAAGTGTCATAATCTAAAGTTGTGATAGAGTGATAAAGCGGTAAGGTGATAAAGTGACTATCAGTTCAGCACTTTATCACCCTAACACTTCATCACTATGTATTATTTTGAAGTTTGCAGTCCGCTCCGCTTACTGCGGTTATAACTGCGATATTCATCTAACTCTATTTCTACATCGGGTTCATGCAGTTCACCTTCTTTCGGCAAATGAAACTTGATATACTTGATGTTCAACCCACGATCCAACCATTGTTGTTCGTAATAAGTTTTAATGCTAAGGATTTCATCAGCCATGCCGGAGTGATACAGATCTTCTGTCATCACATCCACTGGAAGGCTATTCTCCTCAATCATATAACGGGTATAAGTGAACATAAAGTTACTATCTGTCTTGAGATGAATGATACCATCCGGTTTCAGGAATCTACGGTAGCGCTCCATGAAATAAGTGGAAGTTAAACGCTTTGTGGCCTTCTTCATCTGTGGATCAGAGAAGGTCAACCAGATTTCACTCACTTCATTTTCTGAAAAGAAACGATCGATGATTTCGATGTTCGTACGCAGGAAAGCGACATTCTTCATGCCAGCCTGCATCGACTCCGTAGCACCAGACCACATACGGGCACCTTTGATGTCTACTCCGATAAAGTTCTTATCTGGAAATAGCCGTCCCAGTCCTACTGTATATTCACCGCGTCCGCAACCCAATTCCAAAACAATGGGATGGTCATTCTTAAAGAACGACTCATTCCATTTTCCTCTCATCTCAAAAGGCACGTTATCTACTGCCGAATAGGGGTATTCGAACACATGCGGATAACTTGCCATATCGGCAAACTTCGCTAACTTACCTTTACTCATGCGTTATTCTACAATGGTTACCCAGCCATGCGTGTCAGGTTCGTCACCATATTGAATACCACGCAACTTATTGTATAACTTCATGCATACAGGTCCCGGTTTGCCGTCTTTGGCAATAACATAAGAATGATTATTCTCCGGATCGTCAATACGTTCAATCGGGCTTATTACCGCAGCAGTACCACAAGCACCAGCTTCCTCAAAAGTAGAAAGTTCTTCTTCTGCAATCGGACGGCGTTCAACCTTCATGCCCATATCTTCAGCCAACTGCATCAAGCTCTTATTTGTGATAGAAGGCAGGATGGAAGTAGACAAAGGAGTTATATAAGTATTATCCTTGATACCGAAGAAGTTGGCTGCACCACATTCATCGATGTATTTCTTTTCTTTGGCATCCAGATAGAATTCTGCAGAATAGCCCGCTGCATGAGCCTCCTGACTGGCACGCAAACTGGCTGCATAGTTACCACCTACCTTATAGATACCTGTTCCGAGAGGAGCCGCGCGATCGTACTTACGAGTAATCACGTAAGGAGTAGCAGCAAAACCACCTTTAAAGTATGGACCTACCGGAGTAACAAAGATCAGGAACATATATTCACTGGACGGACGAACCCCCACTTGTGCACCTGTTCCGATCAGTAACGGACGAATATAAAGAGAAGCACCGCTTTCGTAAGGCGGAATAAAACGCTCATTCATCTTCACTACTGCGAGTACAGCTTCTTTGAAACGCTCTGTGGGTAATTCTGCCATCATAATACCACGACAGGTAGACTGCAAGCGAGCGGCATTCTCTTCCAAACGGAAAATACGAACTTTACCATCTTTACCACGGAATGCTTTCAATCCTTCGAATGCCTCCTGACCATAATGCAGACAGGTAGCTGCCATATGCATATTGATCAGTTCACTACTACTGATTTCAAGTTTTCCCCACTCACCTTCCCGGAAATTAATTCTCACATTGTAATCTGTCTTCATGTATCCGAATGACAGATTAGACCAATCTATTTCTTTCATATCTCAAAGTATTAGTAATCTCATTACGTACATTTTGCAACAAATTTAATCTTTATTCTTCACTTTCTCGCTTCTCCGACAGTAATTTTTCTATTTCCTTGTCGGCTTTAGTCAATTTGTCACTGCAAAACGCAATAATCTCATTCGCTTCCTTTATTTTTTCAGCAAGCGCATCGATTTCCAACTCATTATTGTCTATCTGACGGACAATCTTCTCCAGACGTTCCATTGCCTGGGAATAGGTTTCTTTTTTCTTCGGAGCAGGCATATCTATATTTTTATTTTAATTAACGCCATTATGGATATCTTGAATTATATCCATAAGCTATAAATCTGTTACTATAGAAACAATCTCCCCTTGATAAAGGCGAGTGACTATTTCATCGTTCAGCTGCAATACATCCCCGTTTTTTACAACTTTTCCATCTTTCAACGTGATACTATAGCCACGTGCCAGCATCTTCTCGGGAGAAGCATCAGCAAGACGTTGTTGTAACAACTCCAGACGATGCCGTTGACGCGAAAGTAAAGTCTGAACAGCCAGCGAAATATCTTTCCGGGTAGTCAGTAATGCAAGTTTGGCATCGGACACACGCCGGACAACAGCAGAAGGAATACGGTTTCTGTATGAAATCAATTTACGATGTTCTTCTGTCAGACGGGAGCGCACACTTTCATGCAGTTGACTGATAAGTACTTCCAGTTCATCAGCGGCAAGATCCATACAATTTATAAGATACTCCGCAGCAGCAGTCGGAGTCTTCACACGGGTATGAGCCACAGAATCAAGTACTGTATCATCTCTCTCATGTCCTATACCAGTGATTATGGGCAACGGAAACTGAGCACAAGCAGCAGCAAGCAGATAGGTATCGAAACCGGACAAATCAGAAGTAGCCCCACCGCCACGGATAATAACCACAGCATCAAAATCTTCCTGACGATTCAGAATAGCATCCAGAGCAGATAATACAGATTCTTCCACACGATCGCCTTGCATCAATGCCGGAAATAATTCCGTATGAAAGAAGAAGCCACGGGAATTATTTTTTAACTGATGGCAAAAGTCCCCGTAACCTGCGGCTGTAGGTGATGAAACTACTGCAATACGCTGGGGCAAGACCGGCATTTCCAGCTCCTTATTCAAGGTCAACACCCCTTCCTCCTCAAGTTGTTTTAATATCTCCCGGCGCCGGCGTGCCATATCACCCAAGGTATAAGTAGGGTCAATATCCTGCACAGTAAGACTGTAGCCATAAAGTTCATGAAAACTGACAGTAACCTGAACTAAAACCTTAATACCTGAAACAAATGCCTGTCCCGTCGACTCTTCAAAATAAGGTTTCAACAAACGATATACATTTGCCCAAATGGTTCCACGTGCCTTTGCTATCAGATTATTGCTACGGGGATCTTTCTGAATAAACTCCAAGTAACAATGTCCGGTACTGTTCGTACGCACATCGCTCAGCTCTGCCTGCACCCAATATTCATCGGGCAGGCATTGTTCAAGGCTCCGACGCACCAAAGCGTTTAAATCATACAAAGACAATGCTTCCATTCTGTTCATTTACGTATTACAGGTCACACATCATCAATAGCAGTATGTAATCTATTATTTATTCTTCAACTTATACTCATTGTATGCTTTCCACATATCAGGTACCCCATATCCATAGATATTATCGGGAAAATCCGCACGGTCACCGGACCGACGTACCAATTCAATCACTTCTTTTGCTGTCAACTTCGGACAAGCCTGCCACAAACAAGTCACCATACCACACATAATAGGCGAAGAGAAAGAAGTACCATTAGCCCGTCCCTGATTACCATCCGGACGGATGACGTCTGATCCTGACCCTACTGCAACTACATCAGGCTTCACACGATGGTCTGCAGTATTACCAATAGATGAGAAAGGGGCCAATATTCCTTTCTTATCAACAGCTCCTACCGTCAATACATTTTCCGCATCTCCCGGAGGGGTAATTTTCTTCCAAGAACCCATGCCGGAATTACCAGCACTACATACCAGCACCATTCCCTTATCAGCAATGCGTGAAGCCTGACGAGACATCAAAGCATGCCGTCCATCCAAATCACGGTATTTATAATCCTTTGATTTGTCATCAAACGTGTAATACCCCAAAGAGGTATTAATCACATCCACTCCCACACTATCGGCAAACTCTACGGCAGCCGACCAATAATCCTGCTCTACCAAATGCTCCGAATATTCGTCTTCACTACGAAGCAACCAGAAAGAAGCTTCGGGTGCTGTCCCTGTCATAATCTCAGGCTGATTCATTCCAATACAAGACAGAACGCTCAAACCATGACTGCTTTCTGCAAAAATATCCGCTTGGGGATTCACAAAATCTTTTGTACCCAAAATATGAATATTCTGCATAGCAGTAATCTTATCTACATTGTGAAAACCGGCATCAATAACTGCAATCGTCATTCCCTGACCTTTGAAACCAGCTTCATGCAATTTATCTCCATTACTCAGTTGAACCTGAGTAATGGCACGCCCATAGATACTATCCGGATGTAGGGTCGGTTGATTGATTACAGAATCCCGTTCCATTGCCATTGTCGGTTTATCAGCACCGGGAGAAAGCCATACTTTTTCCGTAGAACGTACAAAAGGTAGTGCTGCAATGCGGTCTATTAAAGTAGTATCGTTACAAGATACTGTTACAAAATTATCCCATTTTCCAACCACCACAATACTCACTCCCTGCTTGCGGATTTCATCTATATATTTGCGGCACACCGGCAAATCGGTAGAATCAATCGGAAGATTCTGCTTTTTACGTCGCTCAATAGCCTTTTCCGACAGGAACTTCTCAGGACGTTTTAACGAATACTCTGTAGTAGCCTTGTCTTTTAAACTGATGCGATACTTCAATGAATCTTGCTGTGCGGACACACCTGTCATAAACAGGATGAAAGCCCCAAAAAGAAATAATTTTCTCATTCTATTACTATCCATTACTTATTTATTTTCTGCAATAACCAAGCCAATGCCCCGCTGGGAAGCAATAAACGAGCCCCCCACTACCCGCCTTCCAATATAGAATACAGCTGACTGCCCGGGTGCAATAGCTGATGCTTCGGACAAGAAATGTACAAACAGCCGCCCGTCTTCCAGCCTTTTCACCGTGCAGGGAATCGGTTTGCTACGATAACGGATACGTACTGTCAAGTCAGGAGCCGAGAAGAATTCCTGTTCATCGATAATGTTATCCTGTTCGGTCAGCATATATTCGGTCTGTAGTTGTTCGGCATCACCCAGCATCACTGTATTCTTCTGCGGATTTATCTTCAACACATAAGCCGGTTTGCCCAAAGCTATTTCCAGACCTTTCCGCTGTCCGATGGTATAATAAGGAAAACCTTTATGCTCACCCAACTTCACCCCTTCGGAATTGACAAACCATCCGGGACCGATTTCACGGTCTATTTCAGGAGAATGTTCGCGCAGGAAGTCCCGGTAATCACCCTTGATGAAACATACCTCCATGCTCTCCCCTTCTTCCGCCTTCAATTGATAGCCTTTCCCACGCAGATACTCCCGCACTTGCAACTTCGTATAAGTGCCCAGCGGAAAAAGGCAACGTTTCAACACATCCTGCCCCAGTCGCCAAAGAAAATAAGATTGGTCTTTCTTATCGTCATCTCCGGCCACTATATATATATTCCCGTTCTTTTCTTCCAGACGGCTATAATGCCCGGTAGAGATAAATGCGCAATCCAGTTTGTCCGCCCATTCAGTAAGTATACGGAATTTAAATGTAGGGTTACACATCACGCACGGATTGGGTGTCCGCCCCTGGCAATATTCATCAATAAAGTTCTGCACAATTACTTTGCGAAAAGCCTCACGCTCATCAGCCACATGGTGTTCGATACCCATACTGTCGGCAAGTTGTCGCGCCTCCACCGGTTCATCTCCCCACACCCACATGGTTAGTCCGACTATCTCATACCCCTGTTCTTTCAACATCAGACAAGTGGCGGTACTGTCTATACCGCCGCTCATGCCTACCAATACTCGCTTCTCAGGTCTGTTCATTTTAGGATGTTCATTCAATTAGCTTACAAAAATAGATGATTTCGGGGAGAAGAAAAACAAAATGTCCCTCAAAAGTTGGACAATAACTTTTGAGGGACTTTATTTTTATCTTTTAAGGCATATCCTTATTTGAAAAGTAACTGTGCCATGTGATACAAACTTCTACGCCAAGTCAGGAATTCATGCGCCGTATCGGGAGAAACGAACGACGTAGCCTTGAAACCGGCAGCCTTGAGGTCGTTCACAGCCTTAGTCACACCATCCGGATTCTCCTTGCTTCCGCAACTGATGAAGATGGATTCCACCTGCTTTTTATCCTTGATATCGTCCGGTGCATAAGTACCACCGCTCAACAGTCCATAGTAATTGAATACTTCCGGACGTCGCAGAGTAATCAGTTTCGTCTCAAAGCCACCCATAGAAAGTCCTGCCATAGCACGGTGCTTCTTGTCGGCCTGTGTACGGAAGTTACTATCAATATAAGGTATTAGTTCGTCCACCAGCACCGTTTCAAACTCCTTAGCCGTGAACTCTTTGATATGCCCAAATTTCACATCATTCGTCATGCCATACGTCATTACAATGATGAACGGTTCAATCTTGCCTTCGGCAATCAGGTTGTCCATAATCAGATTCGCATGCCCCTGGTTGGACCATGCCGTTTCATCTTCTCCCCATCCGTGCTGTAAATAAAGAACCGGATACTTCTTCTTATCCTTGCCATAAGTGGGCGGTGTATAAACAAATGCACGACGGTGAGTGTCCGTACTCTTGGAATAGAAATAAACCTGCTGAACATTGCCGTGAGGCACTTGTTTCATGGCATAGAAATCTTCGTCATGAGCCGGAATCTCAATGCCGCTTTCCCATCGGCAAGAACCGTAATAATTCTTGGCGCCCGGGTCATTAAACACGCCACCGTCGATAGTGAGGTGGTAATAATGGAATCCCTCGTCCATAGGGCCATCTGTAGTACCCACCCATACACCTTCTTTATCCTTACGGAGAACTGTGCCGCCACGACCTCCCAGTCCAAGGCTGACAATGACTGATTTGGCATCAGGAGCAACTACACGGAAGCGGGCATATCCCTGCGAATTAACCATAGGATACTGCCGTCCGGGCTGATTAAGCACAGAAGGACGGAAATCTTCTTTCACCACAGCATTATCGTGTGCCGGATCAAAATCCTTAATGATGCTATAGACACGTTTCGGCTTATAATTCTCATCGTAAGGCAACGGATAATTGCGTGCGCCGAGCCATGAGTCGCGGTCGGAAAGATTCCAGAAAGTAACATTGTCTACCACATCCTTATGCTTGCGAAGCACTTTAAACAGGCGAGCATACTGATCTTCCTGAAGCGTTTTCACCACCTGACTGATATTGCCGCCGTCACGGCTGAAGTTGAGCTGTCCTCCCATCTCCTGATTGGCACGAATATCCAACTCGGTAATATGAATATGTTTCACTATCGTAGAGTATTTTGTCAAGGCAGCATCTACATCTTCCATACTCGGACCGTAGACATTGTAATGTCCCTGCATGCCGATACCATCAATGGGCACACCTTCTTCCTTCATGGATTTCACCATATTATAGATGCGGTCGCGCTTTCCGGGATCGGCAGCATTATAGTCATTATAGAAAAGGAGTACATTAGGGTCGGCCTCACGGGCATAAATAAAGGCTTTCTTAATGAACTCGTCACCGGCAATCTGATAAAGGGGGGAATTGCGATATGGACTTGGTTGCTCTCCCATGCCTCGCCGGCCACCCTGCCAGCCACCATCGGAGATAGCTTCGTTCACCACGTCCCACGCATATATCACGTCTTTATAACGTTCCACGATGGCTGTGATATGATGCTTCATATTCTGGAATAATTTCTCTTTCGACACAAAATCGCCTTTTTCATCCTTATACATCCATTCTCCTATCTGGGCATGCCACATCAAGCAATGCCCGCGAAGTTTGATACCGTTGCTACGGCAAAAGTTGGCGATCTTGTCGGCATTCTCCCAGTTGAACTGTCCGTAGGCAGGCTCGGTGGGTTGCGGCTTCATGTCGTTTTCCGCCGTAATACTGTTAAAGTCTTTTTTGATGATGGCAATCTGTTCGGGATTTGCTATGTTACGCATATTAACAGCCACGCCAATAGAGAAGTAATCTTTATAAGCATCCTTCAGTCCTGTTTCGCCGCTTTGTGCGAACCCGTTATTTGCACTCATGGCAAATGCCAACGCGCAAAGGGAAAATTTGAATAAATGTTTCATCTGATAATTATTTAAAAGGTTTTTCATTGTATATCCGTATACTATGATATCATATATACATTATTTAATGTTTGCTATTGGAAACGGTTGCAAAAGAATGCTTTTTTTAGAGAGAATCCCCATATCTGTGTTACAAGTTTTTTCGCTTATGTTACCTCCTCTAATAAAAAGTGAAGGAAAACGTCTTTTTATGGTTGACACCACCACTAAAATGAAAAAGAAAAAAGAGAATTGTAACTAAAACGAAATACACATGACATAAAAACATAACACGTATGTCTGAACTTTGCCGCCATAAATTAATCGACTACAACTAAGAATTATGAAGAAAAGCGCATTGATGTTGCTCATCATTTTGTTGCCACTGGCTGTGAAAGCTCAAACTCCATACCGCAACGAAGACGGAAAGAAGATTGATAAAGAAGAGCTGGAAACAAAAGATTATCTTCCGGAAATACATGGTACTATCCGCACCAAGTTCGAGTATCAGACAGAAATGGCTGCCAGCCGCTTCGAAGTGCGCAATGCGCGTATTAGTATTACCGGCAATGTATTACCGATAGTGGCTTATAAAGCAGAAATCGACCTTTCCGATGAAGGACAAATCAAGATGCTGGATGCCTACGCCCGCCTCTTCCCGGTAAAAGACCTGACAGTAACTGCAGGACAAATGCGCGTACCGTTCACCATTGACGCCCACCGTTCTCCGCACCAGCAATATTTTGCCAACCGTTCATTCATTGCGAAACAAGTCGGTAACGTACGTGACGTTGGCGTTACATTGGGATATAAACTCGGAACTGAAATACCTGTTACATTAGAGGGCGGGCTTTATAATGGTTCGGGACTGACCAACCAGAAGGAGTGGCACAAAGAAGTGAATTACTCCGCCAAAGCGCAATTCCTGTTTGCCCAAAAACTTAATCTGGCTTTAAGCATACAGAGCATTCAGCCGCAAGATGTACGGATTAACTCTTATGACATCGGTGTTTTCTACGAATCCGGCCGTTTCCATATTGAAGGGGAATACCTGTACAAGACGTATGCTGACAATGCTTACGACAATGTGCATGCCGTGAACAGCTTCATCAACTACGATTTACCTCTACGAAAGGTTTTCAACAAAATGTCTTTCCTGGTACGCTATGATATGATGACCAGCCAGAGCGACGGCAAAGCTATCGATGAGGAAACAGGCGCTTTAGTCACTACTGACTATAAACGGCACCGCGTGACGGGTGGTGTCACTTTCAGCCTCAGCAAAGCATTCCGTACGGACCTTCGCCTGAACTTTGAAAAATACTTTTATGCCAAAAACAGCATTGCCAAAGAATCAGAGCAGGATAAGATTGTATTAGAACTGATGGTTCGGTTCTAATGCACTCAAATCTCTCAGACAATCAGCTCCGCTTAGGCCGATACAGGATACCGAATATATTAATCAAATACCCTGTCAAACATACGATGGGAGCTACCCTTATACGCAATCCACTGAATATATCAGGGTTGTAGGCGGCGGGGGTACTCCCCTCGCCGCTCATGAACAGATATCCCACTATTATCATTACCGAGCCAATTAGCAGAATTACATAATTTCTCCTGCCAAATACCGTTTCTGTCTCCTTCTGCTTCATTATTTTTGTTCCCATGTTCTTCTTTAGTTTTAGTTCTTATAACCCATGTTTGGAGCAAATAGTGCATATTTATCTTCAAACCGTCTGTTGCTCTCTTTATAACTCTCCTCATCTACCTTCTTCAGAAGTTCATTACATTGGTTCCATTGCCAGAATTTATAGATACAATCATTGCGGACCATTTCCATACGGTTCCCCTTTAATGAAAAAGCCCAGTTAATATAATCTTCCGCTTCGGCTATCAAATGCTCTGTCAGGGTTATCGCTTTCATCTTTTCGCCCAATGCGGCATAGGCTGTTGCTATGCTATAAGAACCGCTTTCATACGTTTCGGGAACATTATATCCCGGAACAGCCTGTTCCGCATAAGCAAGTACTTTCTTTGCACGCGCAGGGTCTCCTTGTATTATCAGTTCTTTGGCCAGTTGCGCGAAAAGCCTGCGATGATACCAACACGTACGCAGGGTTGTTTCATCCAGATAGAGCCCCGGAGTATTCAGCCCGCCATATTTATATCTGTTCATTACATTGTCATAAAGCCTTTCCACATCTACTGCATAAGGCCTGTTTTCGTCGGCATCTCCCCACTTCTTATAGTCAAAAGGCGTAAAGCGGAATGCTAATCCTTCCTGCACAAAGTAATTGTCAAACTTCAGTTTACTGACACTCCCTACGGAGATTGCAAGGTAAAGCGGACGCTCCCAATTACAGTTCGCCAGTATCTCCAGCATCAGTAAATCTACTTTGTTCAGCATACGTATATCTTTTAAAGGAATATAAAGTTTGTCCGGTATCGCATCTTTCAGTTCTTCCCCCTTCAACTGCCGGATTGCTTCAGGAAGCATGATTCCCGAACGAAGCAGCGCGTCCTTATCAATATGGATATTTATCGTATCCGTAGGAATTACATTAAATTCCTGTCTCTCTGAGAATATCCAATATTTCAAGATATTTTTTACTTCAAACGGGTCTTCTCCAAAGCTGTCACGTGCTTCCTCCGGATTTCTCCGGTACAATTCCTCTATTTGCTTTTTCAGTTCCGGGCGTACGGCCACATATTCGTTTTTACCTTCCTGATATTGATTCTTATTCCAACTTATAGGTAGTCCGGGAGCATCATACAACGGACATTGCTGTTGATAAATATACCAATCGGTCTGTGCGTAGCTTAGGTTGCAGACACGTGCATCCTTGCGTACTTCCTCCGTATCCTGATTATACCACAATGGGAAAGTATCATTATCCCCGTTACAAAAGATAATCGGATTTCCCGTATCGGGAAGAGTCATCAGATAGTTAGCCCCAAAGTCGCGACAAGTGAAACGGGCACTCCGGTCATGGTCATCCCACGTCTGAGTGGCCATTTGCACCGGAATCAATAAACAGATTGTCATTAATACACCGACTTGTACCGTAGAAGTCGTTTTCCGGCGAAGCGCATCACACAATCCGGCAGCACCTATCCCTATCCAGATAGCAAAAGCATAGAACGAACCGGCGTATGCATAGTCCCGTTCGCGCGGCTGACCGGGTGTTTGATTCAGATAAAGCACAATAGCCAATCCTGTCATAAAGAAGAGGAAAAACAGTACACTAAACTGCTGTTTGCCTTTCTTGCTGCGGTTCCATTGCCAATAGATGCCGAACAGTCCTAATAATAGCGGCAATCCGTAAAACACATTGTGCCCTTTGTTCTGGCGCAGGGATTCCGGCAACAAACTCTGGTCTCCCAATCTTAAATTATCCAACCAGGAAATTCCTGTTATCCAGTTCCCATGTTCCGGTTCGCCACTTCCCTGCACATCATTCTGCCGTCCAACAAAGTTCCACAAGAAATAGCGCCAATACATATAGTTGAGCTGATAGGTAATGAAATAAGTCAGGTTTTCTTTTTGTGTGGGAGCGGCCTCGTTTCCTCCTGTCCAATTTTTGTAAGAAGAAGCCATGCGCTCACTCCACATCCGGGGAAACAGCATATTCTGAGTATAGCACACATCTTCTTTATGCCGGATTATTTTATATTTGCCTTCTTCTTTATCCGGGCGATATACAGCACTCCCCTTTGTGGTTTTTACTCTGTAATAGTCACCCTCGGGCACATATTCCGGTTCGGAAGCGTAGGTTTTTCCATAAAGCAGGGGAGCACTTTCATACTGCTCTCGGTTCAGATAACTTTTGAGCGTAAAAATATTGTCCGGCGCATTCTCATTAAGCGGAGTATTGGCGTTGGCACGAATCAGTATCACCGCATAGGTGGTATAGCCTACGGTGAGCATAAGCAAGCACCATAAAGAAGTATGCAACATACGTTTTCGGAAACGATAAATGGCTCCGGCCAGTACGAAAAATGTTAAAGCTAAAAAGCTTATCAGCCCTGTGTGGAAAGGAAGCCCGAATACATTGACAAAAAGCAATTCGAACCAGCCTCCCATGTCAGCCATGCCCGGAATATAAACAAAAAGAATAAATATAATGAGAAGACCGGATATAGCAATTGCCGCAGCTACTCCTTTAAACGATATCGTCCGATATTTCTGATAATAGAAAACCAACACAATAGCCGGGATACAGAGCAAATTAAGCAAATGCACTCCGATTGACAGTCCTATGATATAAGCTATCAGGATAAGCCAACGGTCGCCATATACCGAATCCGACTCATCTTGCCAGCGAAGAATCATCCAAAACACCAGTGCCGTAAGAAAAGAAGAGAAGGCATAGACTTCACCTTCTACCGCACTGAACCAGAATGTGTCACTGAATGTATATGCCAAGGCTCCAACAAACCCTGCCCCCAGAATGATGATAACATCCGCCGTTGATAAACTCTGCCCATCATTTATTATCAGGAACCTTACTAACCGGGTGATACTCCAAAAAAGAAATAAGATACAACCGGCACTCAGCAACGCATTCAGAAAATTAACCATCCAGGACACTTGTGACGGGTCGGAAGCAAACTGAGTAAACAAGTTTCCAACAAGCATATAGAAAGGTGCACCCGGCGGATGCCCCACTTGTAACTTTTCAGCACACGAAATAAATTCGGGACAGTCCCAAAAACTGACAGTAGGTTCAATTGTCATTCCATATACAAAAGCTGCTATCACAAAGACAATCCACCCACTAAAATCATTCCACTTTTTAAATAATAAGTTGCTCATTGTTCTGTAACTTTTTTGTTTGCAAAGTTATAGAACAGCCCCGTAAAAGAGAAGAAATTTACCGGACGAGCACGGACATCCCGGCAGCATAGTCAACTGATAACCAGCAATATTACATTACCAATTACAGACAAATTCAGACTTACAATGATTTTACAATATCTTCCAACGATTCTTTAGAGTTTGCCAACATCAGTTTCTCCGTTTTTATCCTGGAGATTCTCCGGGTCAGAGTCTCAACAGTCAGTTTCATTAAATCAGCAAAACAAGCGGGCTGAACGCCTTCGCGTAAAAAGGCACATACCCTTAAATCCTCTTCCGTAAGTTTCGGACTTATCCCTCTCAATTTGGATACAAGTCCGTAAACACTCTCCTGAAGCCGCAAAAGTTCGGTCCAGTCTTTCTCAGAGAAAAAAGATACTTTAGAAGATAAAGCCGTTCGCTCCTTCAACTGACGGACTTTTGAGACAACCGGAGAGCTCTCATAAATATATTGTTGGAGGGATTGATATTTTTCTTCAAGATAATTACATTGCATCACCAGTTTGTCAGCTTCGACCTCTTTCATCTGCATTTCTTCCTTAAAGGTATCCAGTTGCGAATGTACTGTCAGATGTTTCTTCCAAAGTAACCCAAGCAAGAGAGACATAACACCCAATAAACCTAAAGCAGAAGATAAAATGACAGTAGAGTTATCTTTGCTGTCAATCAACATCAACTGGCTGGCGTATGCTTTTCTTTCCATCTCCAGTGCTTCGTCAAAGTTTTCATATTTCTGATAATACAGGCTGCATCTCTTGCAAATCTTAGTCATTTGCTCATATTCTTCTGCTTGTGCTGCTAATTTTATTGCTTCCTTGAAATGAACTTCAGCGTCTTTCTCCTGATTCAAATCACTCTCTACGCATGCCAGATAATAATAGGCTCTCGACTTTTGAAGTTCATTTCCATATTGCTCATAATAAGATACCGCCTGACGAATCTGATTATCAGAAGAATGAGGTATATTCTTATCTTCATTGAACTGAGTACAAAGCAAATTATATTCTGCAAGTTGCTCCTCATTCATCTGGTTCATTTGAATCGTTTCAAGAATAATGGATGCCGTATCCGGATCTTGCTCTATTAATTGAGCGGCTTTGTCCAATCCTTGTTTCACATTAGTCCCCTCCGGATGACATGCAACCAAAGAAAGGATAAATACATACAATAAAATTCGAAGATTACTCATAGTCTCAATTTTTGATCTCTGCATACAAATATGCGACAAATTTATAAGATTATCGTTAGAATAACGAATATTTCGAATGTACTTCCGATGCATCTGTAGTGTATCCGGAATGCACTTGAGCCATACTTGCTCCGTACTATCTTCAGGTAGAGGTACCTCTGACTGGAGATAGTACGGAGCAAGTATGGCTCTGATACAATCCAGGTACGGTGCAGATACAAAAGAAACCTAAACTTTTCCATACAGAGTTTGATTATTCGCCCGAAAAATCTTATATTTGAATAAATAACTCAATGCTTATGGCAAATCCGATTATTCCGGGAATACCCGAAGCAGAACAAGGGCTGTTGTATCAGAAACTAAACGAATACAACCGGGGAAGAACATCTTACAAAGATGCAGGTGCTTATCTGGTGGTGTTGCCCCATCCCGGCTATCCCCGTTACTCATTATGGGTTTATTCTCCACTACCCGAACGCCAGTCTATTTTTTACATTCAAGACCTTTCTACAAATATCCATGAGAGTCTGCGGGTAGCAAGCAGTCTATGTTATTACTCTCCCCGCTGCATGCTATTGGTGGAGTATAATGCTAAACGTATGCAAAGCAAGGGAGACGATATCATTGCTTTCGGGAAGTATCGCGGACATTTTCTGCACGAGATTTTCCGCATCGACCCGAGTTATGTAAGTTGGATTGCCTATAAATTCACGCCCCGCATTCCTAAACAGGAACGTTTCGCAGAAATAGCCCGGATATACCATTCCGTTCATCTGGATATTCAGAAACGGCAGGCAAGGCAGAAATATTCTACCAGCCGCTTCCTGGGCAAGGAAGGAGATAAAGTAGAGAATCTAACACTGAAAGTACTGCGTGTACGGTTGGAAGACGATCCTTACAAAACAATGGTCAAAGGAACAACTCCCTATTTTTATGTCCGACAAATACTGACGCTGGAAGATTCTATCGGTAATCTGGTTACTTTCCGGATAAGCTCCCGTACGGCAAGCCGTGAATCGGGACAAGTACCCGGTACAGAGCATGCTTTCCAACCCGGTGAGACGGTATTTATCGTCTCAGCGCGTATCTCATGTACCTTTGCTTCGGGAAACAAGCAATATACACGACTGAATTATGTTAAGTTTAAATAATCATAAAAGATAGGCCGGTCTCTTTCCTGTTAAAAACATTCGTCCTTACTTTACCGGCAGAAAAGGGGGTGCTATAAATATAGCTGAGATTATACCCAATGAACCTGATACGGTTAGTACCGTCGAAGGGAATTTTTCTTCTTATCTTCTTACTATTCGTTTATACTACTGCCCCTTTCTGCAAGTATAATTTCTAAATTCAGAGTTTGAATGTTTGACGTACAATTCATTACGCATTTTACGGCATCTATTTCTTATCCGGACTCCGCACGTATAGCTCTCGAAGGAGGTTGCCGCTGGGTACAGCTTCGGATGAAAGATGCTTCCGAAGAAGAACTGAAAAACACAGCCATACGCGTGCAGGACCTCTGCCGCCAATACGGGGCTACCTTCATCATTGATGACCACGTAGACCTGGTGAAACAGATTGGTGCGGACGGTGTCCATTTAGGAAAATTGGATATGCCGATAAAAGAAGCAAGGGAGAGACTTGGTAAAGGTTTCATTATCGGTGGAACCGCCAACACTTTTGAAGACATCAGGCAGCATGTTGCCGATGGCGCGGACTACATTGGTTGCGGCCCCTTCCGTTTCACCACCACCAAACAAAAATTATCACCCATCCTGGGACTGGATGGTTACCGCTCCATCCTGGCGCAGATGAAAGAAGAAGGTCTTTCAATTCCCGTCGTCGGCATTGGTGGAATTACTCGTGAAGATATCCCGGCATTGAAAGCCGTAGGACTAAGCGGGATAGCACTGAGCGGTGGTATTCTGAAAGCCGGGAATCCTGTGCGTGAGATGGAGACAATCATACAACTGACCGAATAGCAATCAATTATTGAACCATGGAAGATAAAACAAAAATCACCTATCCCGATTCCGAGAAAGTCTACATGCAGGGTGAACTTTTCCCTTACCTGAAAGTGGGTATGAGAAAAGTGAATCTGACGCCTACCGTAGTAGTGGAAAACGGGAAAAAAATCATCACGGAAAATGCCCCCGTGTACATCTACGACACAAGTGGAGCATACAGTGACCCGAACCAGAAAGTCGACTTAAAGAAAGGTCTGCCCCGCCTCCGCGAACCGTGGATACAGGAGCGGGAAGTGGAACGACTGACGGCAATCAGTTCCGAATACGGCAAGATGCGCCTGGCAGACAAGAGCCTCGAATCTCTCCGTTTTGAGCATATCACCCTGCCCTACCGTGCGAAAGCAGGCAAGCAGGTTACGCAAATGTACTATGCCAAAAAAGGAATTGTCACCCCGGAAATGGAGTACGTTGCCATTCGCGAAAACATGAACTGCAAGGAATTGGGCATAGAAACTTACATCACACCGGAATTTGTGCGGGATGAGATTGCAGCAGGACGTGCCGCACTGCCTGCCAACATCAACCATCCTGAGGCCGAGCCCATGATTATCGGTTCTAAATTCCTCGTCAAGATAAATACGAATATAGGAAACTCCGCCACTTCTTCCACTATTGAAGAGGAAGTGGAAAAGGCTGTGTGGAGCTGCAAATGGGGAGGCGATACGCTGATGGACTTGTCTACGGGAGAGAACATTCACGAAACGCGTGAATGGATCATTCGCAACTGTCCTGTTCCGGTGGGTACAGTTCCCATGTATCAGGCCATGGAGAAGGTGCGCGGAAAAGCCGAAGACCTGACCTGGGAATTATTCCGGGATACCCTCATCGAACAGTGCGAACAAGGAGTGGATTACTTCACTATCCACTGCGGCATTCGCCTGAAGAATATACATTTCGCCAACGAACGACTTTGCGGAATGGTGAGCCGGGGCGGAAGCATCATTTCGCAATGGTGCAAAATGCATCAGAAGGAGAGCTTCCTCTATGAGCATTTTGATGATATATGCGATATATGTGCGCAATATGACGTAGCCCTGTCACTGGGTGATGGTTTGCGTCCGGGAGCCATACGGGATGCCAATGACCGGGCACAGTTTGCCGAACTGGATACAATGGGAGAACTTGTGGAACGTGCATGGGCAAAGAATGTACAGGCATTCATCGAAGGTCCGGGACACGTGCCGATGCATAAAATCAAAGAGAACATGGACCGCCAGATAGAGAAGTGCCACGGAGCACCATTCTATACACTCGGTCCGTTGGTGACAGACGTTGCACCGGGCTACGACCACATTACAAGTGCCATCGGAGCTGCACAAATCGGTTGGTACGGAACAGCGATGCTTTGTTATGTGACTCCGAAGGAACACCTTGCCCTGCCACAAAAAGAGGATGTGCGTGTAGGTGTAGTCACTTATAAGATTGCCGCACATGCCGCCGACCTAGCCAAAGGACATCCGGGGGCGGAAGTACGGGACGATGCTTTGAGTAAGGCACGTTATGAATTCCGCTGGAAAGACCAATTCAACCTGAGTCTTGATCCGGAAAGGGCACTCCAATATTATAAAGAAGCCAATCACCTGAATGGAAAGTATTGCACCATGTGCGGACCTAATTTCTGTGCTATGCGCATTAGTCAGCAGTTGAAGGATTGCAATGAATGAGCTATAAGCTACAAGCTACGAGCTACAAGTGCTTTGCCGTTTCATAGCGCAGCCACTCGTAGCTCGTAACTTGTAGCTCGTAGCTTGTAGCTTATAACATATTACTTTTTAAACTTATTATATTATGATTGAAACTAAAGTATCCAAAGGTATCATCAGTACCTATTTTGAAAAATTAGAAAGGAATCTTGACTTAGACGTTGCTATTGTCGGTGGCGGTCCCTCAGGGATAGTAGCAGCTTATTATCTGGCAAAGGCCGGATTAAAGGTGGCACAGTTCGACCGTAAGCTTGCCCCCGGCGGCGGAATGTGGGGCGGTGCCATGATGTTCAACCAGATTGTTATCCAAGAAGAAGCGATTGATATTGTAAAGGAATTCAATATTAACCACGAGAAGTATGAAGACGGACTGTATGTAATGGACTCGGTAGAAAGCACTTCTGCCCTGCTCTATCAGGCTGTTCATGCAGGTGCCACCATCTTCAACTGCTACTCTGTGGAAGATGTTATCTTCAAAAACAACACAGTGAACGGAGTGGTAGTAAACTGGACTCCCGTATTGCGTGAAGGCATGCACGTAGACCCGTTGAACATTCTCGCCAAGATAGTAGTGGACGGAACAGGACATGACAGCGAAATAGCTGCCACCGTAGCACGCAAAAATGGTATCCGTCTGGCAACAGAAACGGGTGGCGTGATTGGCGAACGTTCGCTGGACGTAGTGGCAGGAGAAAATGAAGTAGTAAACGGAACGAAAGAAATCTATCCGGGATTGTATGTTTGCGGTATGGCTGCATCTGCCGTTTCAGGCACTCCGCGCATGGGACCGATCTTCGGTGGAATGTTAATGTCAGGAAAGAAGGTTGCTGATGAAATTATTGCGAAGTTGAAGAAATAATCTTTTGCAGATTACCTTTTCTTATGTATATACGGGCGAATGATTATTCGCCCGTATACCTTTCTTTCCTGTAAGAGTATGATCCGACATTATTTTGCTTTATTACTTCACAATTTTTCTTCTGACAATCATCTGCTGAATAATTAATTTGCCTAACTTTGCTTTCAGTTAATATACCAGTAGAAGTTTGACAAATTAGTATCAGCGCATTATGAAATACACTACTCTTATCATATTCTGTTTATTATTGGCTTCATGCAAGCATAACAATACAAACTACGATGCTCAGCAACTTATTCTAAAAGTAGATTTAAAACCCTCGACAATATCCATCCATGAGATTTTCGATAGTATTCAGGTGATACCTTTGGAGACTACAGATAGTTGTTTGCTAAGAGGTCCCGTAAAGGTTATCACCGGGAACAACCGGAACTATATTCTTGACTGGAAAAATTTCCAGGTATTTGTATTTGATGATAAAGGACACTACCTGCACACAATAGGCAAAAGAGGACAAGGTCCCGGAGAATACAGGGAAGTATATGATATGATTGTCGATGAAAGTAAGAATCAGGTAAGGCTACTCTCTCCTTTCGGCAGTCTTTATACCTACGATTTAGAAGGAAACTTCATCAAACAAAACCAATTACCGGAGAAAAGTAATTATCAGGCAATGGAGCAGATAGGAGACAATATCATGACATGGACTATTCCTGTCAGCAGTGATGAGCCTTGCATCACCATCGTAAATGCGGATAACGGTAAAGAAGTGAGCAGTTTATGGAAAGGCCCGCGCATATTGAACTCCCTATCCGGAGGAAGCTTCTATACTTATGATGGAAAAACTTACTTTGCTCCGGCTTTTCACAACAACGAGATTTTAGAAATTACGGAAGATAGTTTGAAGTTAGCTTACAAATGGGATTTTGGGAAGGACAACATCGATATTTCCAAATATAACTTTACATTAACCGATAATAACCAAGCAGAAGAGGGGAGACTTATGACGGACTATCTGGGAAATGGCACAATACCTTATCTATTAGGATCGCAATACCAGAACAGTAAATACTTTTATGTTTGCTTCTCGTATGGATGGTTCCCGAATCAAACAATAAAACATCTCTTCTACCTCAAAAGTGATGGGAAAAGCTTTTTCTTCAAAGACACCCAAGAGAATATATCCATAAGACCTCAAGCTTTTGAAGAAGAATGTATTGTGCAGTTTGCCTCGTATGACGACCTCGAAGCATACAAATCCATACTAAGTCCGGCAGAGTATCAGAAAATAATATCCAGGAATGAAGAGGATAACCCTTGCCTGATTAAACTATATTTTAAATAGGAGCGTTATCCGGCAGCTTTTTTCAGTCTTCCAAAGTGGGACAGAACTTCTTTTGCATCCTCCCACGTCTGGTAGCGGTTCCAAATATCTCCCAGCAAGGCTGCACCGCCGAAACCAAGAGCTTTTATTTCTGAAAGGTTCGCCGCGCTTATTCCACCTAAAGCAACAACTTTTTCATTAATAATCCTTTCTGCTTGTGCCTGTTGTAAGGCTTCCTGAGAATATCCCGAACGATATCCCTGTTTGGAAATGCTATCATAAACAGGACTCATCAGTACATAGTCAAAGTGGGAAGCCATAGTTTTCACCTCTTCAAGGCTATGGCAAGCACGGCTCAGTAATCCCTGATACCCTTCCGGTGCTTCCGAATGACGGGAATTCAAGTGAATTCCCCCCAAAGAAAACTCGTCTTTCAGCGGAAAGAAATCATGAATAACAATCTGTTTCCTGTATTCCTTAGGAATCCCATGCAAAAGATTCCCGACTTCATGAGCCGTAGCATCCGGCTTGCGCAGGTGCAGCAAGTCCAGTCCGACTTCAAATAGTCCGGTGATTATTCGGGCTTCCTCCGGAATGAAATCCGGAGACGTAATAACAATAAGTTTCATATCTCTATTCCTCAGTTAAGGGATTCACCGGATTTACCAAATATGGAAAATGACACAAAGGTCCGTTCCCCTGCCCTATATGTAAATCTTTCCCGGCTTCAATGGCCTTGGTTATATATGTTTTAGCCAGCTCCACCGCTTCATACAGAGGGAATCCTTGTGCCAGAAAGGTTGCGATAGCCGAAGAAAGAGTACATCCCGTGCCATGCAGGTTTCCAGAATGAATGCGTCTGGCACCAAAGAGATGGAGTTCATGCCCGTCATAAAGCACATCACACATTTCGTTACCTGTCAGATGCCCTCCTTTGACCAGACAGGCACAGTGATATTTCTCATACACCAGATGTGCGGCATATTCCATATCATCCACCGTATGGATGGGTTGTTGCAGCAATACTGCTGCTTCATGCAAATTAGGGGTAACGAGAGACACTTCCGGAAGCAATAGCGTACAAATAGCTTCCACTGCTTCATCCGTCATCAGATTGTGCCCACTGGTAGAAACCATTACCGGATCGAGAACCACCTGTCGGGGTGAATATTGATGTAACAACCGTGCAATTTCACTGATAATCTCCACATTTCCGGTCATACCTATCTTGATGGCATCCGGTCGTAAATCTTCCATCACTGCCTGCATCTGCTCACCTACCAGTTCTGCCGGCACAGGATGGACGGCCTGCACGCCTAATGTATTCTGCACAGTAATTGCAGTGATTGCCGTAGCAGCATATCCTCCCAATGCGGAGATAGTCTTTATATCTGCCTGTATGCCTGCACCACCGGAACTGTCGGAACCGGCAACGGAAAGAACAATCGCTTTCTCTTTCATAGCTCCCATTTCTTCATACACTTCATTTTTATAGGTTATGACTTATAAAAATGCTATAAATTTCTTTTATATCAAGTATAACTTATAAAAGAATATCATATTAATCTGATAACACTTCCCGTCCTACTACTCTCCCAAGCCGCTTCAATCAGCCGGATAACACCAAGAACTCCGCAGGCATCACTTTGCAAGACCTCTCCTTTACGGACATGCTGATAAATATTCTCATAGAAAGCAGCATAGTTACCTGGAAGAGTTGGATAGGATTCACGCACCACATCCCCATTCTTTTCCGTATGAAGTATTCCCCACTGGGATTTATCTTCCTCTCCCCAATGCAGAGTATCCGGCAGTATGCCTTTAGTTAGATCTGCTTCCTGAGGATCAAGACCGTACTTCACATACGAACCTTCCGTACCATGAAGTACAAATCGAGGTTCATTCTCACACATTAGATAACTGGCTTTCAGTGTAATCTTCACTTCCGGCGCATGGGCAGGTTTCAGTAAATGGATAATGAAGTAATCATCCACTTTGCCACCGGTACGCAAAGTTGCAATATCGGCAAATACAGCTTCGGGCATACCGAACAACTGCACAGCCTGATCTATGACGTGGGCACCCAGATTATAAGTCAGGCCTCCGCCACTCTCCCCGGTTTCTTTCCAGGTATTAGGTTTGATGAAATTCCGGTAACGGGGAAAGGTGGATTCAAATTCTACCAGACGACCTAACAGTCCTTTGTCCAATATTTCTTTCACGGTCAGGAAGTCGCAATCCCAACGGCGATTCTGGTAAACACTCAGGGTTAGTCCTTTTTCCGCAGCAAGAGCTACAAGTTCTTCCCCTTCCTCTACGGTAGTAGTGAAAGGCTTTTCCACAATAACATGTTTTCCGGCTTCGAGAGCACGACGGGCATATTCATAATGGGAACTATCCGGAGTATTTACAACAACCAGTTCCAACTCCTCCATCCCTATTAATTCTTCAAAACTACGCACAATACGGGATTGTGGATATTTCATCTTCGACAATTCCTTGCTGCGTTCCGTAATCGCAGTCAACTCAAAATGGGGATTGGTGGAAATAAAAGGAGCATGAAACACCTGCCCCGACATTCCGAAAGCGGCCAATCCAGTTTTTATCTTATCCATACAACTTTCTTTTTCTTGCAGCAAAACTAATGAAATTATCATTTATTTGCCACATAAAACAATGACTATATAACAATCCCTGCAAGATTTATTATCTGCATTTGTACACTGTTATAGTTTTTTTAGCACAATGAGAGCTTGATTCATTTCAATTGCCTTATTCCATATTTCCTGTAACTGACTATAATACTCGGAAGGCATAACAGAGGAATTCAAGCTGAATGAATAGTTCACAATGACATTGTTTCCGTTTCTTTGAATCATATATTTGCATTGCAGTTTACCATCTTCAGTCTTCACTACTTGCGAGTGAGGTATTTCTTCCACTTCGTATCCTTCGGGAAGCGTCAGTGCACAAGAGAGATTCAACCTATACAGATAAGGGAACTCAACCGGAAGTATTCGCTCCGACTGTATAAAGGGGTTCTTGGTCAACTGCGGGAAAAGCATCGGATTGATATAGATGTGGTCCTCCGACTTCTCTGCTTCAAGTATAAAATCAAAATCTTCCTGTATGGTTGCAAAGTCATCTTCCATCTCTGTTCGTTTCAGATTGCTGATAGCCAGCTTTTCTTTAACCAATTCCTGCTTATTTACAAGAGAGTCTTTTGTCTGGTACTCTTTCCTATATCCCAATGCATCATGTCCCTTCAGAATAGTAGTCCGGCGCCCCGTTATCTGACTTCCCTGAGCATTCGCACTAATCTTCATAAAAATCTGGTTGGTAGGTATCTCCTGCAAATTCACCCACTTCTTATTTTCAGGTATATCCGCAGAAAGTATACGTGCTTTAGTTACAGACAATTCAACGGGTAGCACATTAAGAGCCGGTATATCCATCGAGCCATCCAGATAAACATATTTACCTTTAACCTCATCATAAATAGCAACCACAAAAGTGTTCAACTTCTGAAGGGAAGGGAAACTAACCGGCAACATTCCTGCAGAGCGTCGACTCATGACAACAGGATAAGCTTTGATACCAAAGCTTTTGAGCATGCCGATAAATATAAAATTTAAATCAGCATTACTGCCGGTTCCGGTCTTAAGTACTTTATCCAGATTTTCGCTATACAATTTATATTCTCCATTCCATGAAAACTTCTGCTTTAGCAATTGGAATGTTCCTATTACTTTTTTGTTAAAATCCAAATTGCCTGAACGGCTAAGTTCCCGAATCTCTTCAATATATGGATTCCGCCACAACAAGTTCGCACCGAAACTCTTACTCTCTTCCCTGGTCAGTTGCTTGTCCACATCTTCCCAGTTCTGGCTATAAGGCTTATAGTCTTCACCCGGATAATTAGTGCCTTGCAGATCGAAACTGACCTGTATTTTATAGTCCTCCGGACACCAACAGAAAGATTCATCCTGACGGATAGCAGGCAAATTCCGGGAGGTGAATGTTAGTTTCCGTGCCGAAATAGAAAAGTCATGGGCAACTCTTGCTACACCACTTGTCGTATGTTGCTTAGCCTGCATCGAACTTTTCTCTTCCAAGACATCTATATATTGACGGCCTCTGAACTCAACATTGTATACAAATACATGAGGAATGGTTATTTCATATTGGTTGTATACTACAGGAAGTTCTTCCTGCATCATCCAGTTTTCTATGTGCACAGAATAATCAGAAACCACTTTATAATGATACTCTATAACCGTTCCAACCTTGACAGCAGGCAACGAAAACTTTAAGACTTTGTAATAGGTATTCACCCGTTCATTAGAAACCAGTTCCCGCTTCAGGCGAGTCTTAGTCATTTTCCCATTTTCCAGATTATAAGAGCATCCGTCCAAGTTCAAAATACCATCTTTCTCTTTATCTCTGTCAGAAGGTGCATAGTAAGGAATAGTCACATCCGCATGCGATACTCCCTGCGGTTTCAATATCTTAATACGCACCCAATGTTCCGTAAACAACCGAAAACCATCATCGTAAGTAAAGCCACTCTTACCCTTATGAAATAAATAAACTGCAGTTGCAGTGGTATCAGGGACATACGCAATCAATGCCAACTCTTCCTTGGAGGGTCTACCATACTTTAAATCAGGCTCAATTACAGTAGTAGCTTGTTGTGCGAAAGCCATCGGAAAGCACAAGAAAATAAACACATAAAATATAAACAACTTGTTTTTCATGATTTGACTTTTTGAGGTTACCAATTATACAAAAGTAATAATTAATACAATACAACGGTGACTATCTTATAAAAAAATAAAGACTCATTACCTTGTAACTTCGCAAGCATGTCATCAAATTGAAGATTGCAAATTTAAGATTCTGACTTCTATAACCCTAAGAAATTGGATATTAAACTAAATTCTTACATGAAAATCATACTAATTAGGTAAGAAACAAGTATTTTTGCCGCACACATTATTTATATAAATACCATGAAGAAAATTATTTTTGGGGTCTGTCTGTTCCCTATCCTCTGGACAGCATGCAACAATGCCGCTACTCCCCGCAAAGAATCCGGTGAATGGGCAAGGGTTCCCGAAATCCTGAAAAAGATTGTTCCCCCTACGTTTCCGGACAGCATATATGACGTAACTGCCTATGGAGCAAAGAGTGATACGACTTTCGACAGCCGTCCTGCCATACTGGAAGCCGTCAACCAATGCAATCAAAACGGTGGTGGCACTGTACTCATTCCTGCCGGAAACTATTTCAGCAAAGGTTCCATCCTTCTGAAAAGTAACGTGAATCTACATGTAGCCGAAGGTACACGCCTGGAATTCTCCACCGTAGCTTCCGACTATCTCCCCATGGTATTGACCAAATGGGAAGGAACAGAATGTTTCAACTACTCCCCTTTCATCTATGCATATCAATGTACCAACATTGCCCTGACCGGTAAAGGTACGATTGATGGAAACGGGGCTGTAACATTCAACGGCTGGCATGCATTGCAAGAGCCTGCTGTGAATCGTCTGCGTCAAATGGGCATCGACTCCATTCCGGTATACGAACGTGTATTTGGAGAAGGGCATTACCTGCGCCCCTGCATGATACAGTTCTACGGCTGCAAAAATGTACTGGTGGAAGATGTGCAAATCTACGATTCTCCCTTCTGGATCATTCATCCTGTATTCTGCGATAATGTCACCGTACGCAATGTATATATAGACAGCAACAACTACAATAACGATGGCTGCGACCCGGAATCAAGTACCAACGTACTGATTGAAAACATGGACTTCAACGTGGGGGATGATGGTATCGCCATCAAATCTGGGCGCGACCAGGACGGTTGGCGCATCGGACAGGCTACGGAGAACGTAATTATCCGGAATTGCCACTTCGCCCGATGGGCTATTACCATCGGTAGTGAAATGTCCGGCGGAGTACGGAATATTTTTATCGAGGATTGCAAGATAGACAGTTGCCGCAACGGAATTTACTTCAAATCAAATCTGGACCGTGGCGGATACTTCGAGAATCTGAATATGCGCCGGATAGAAGCGAATGTCTGCCTGTGGGGAGTGATTAATTTCCGTACGAACTACCACGGATACCGCGGTGGAAATCATCCGACACTCTTCCGTAATATCTGTATAGAAGATGTGACTTGTAACCGTGTAGATAGCGTAGCACTTATGGCAAATGGATTACCGGAAGCCAAACTATACAACATTACCCTGCGGAATATAAAGGTGAAGAAAGCACCGAAAGCCATACAGATGGACAATGTAGTGAACTTAACACTCGAAAACGTTGAGGTGAACGGAAAACAGATTACTTCTGCTGAGCAAACTGATTAACAACAGAAAGGATTATATCCCCATGTCCAAAACATGGGGATATTTCATTTATTCTTATTCAACTTAATAAACTCACTGGGAGTAATTCCAAACTGCTTCATGAAACATGAGGTAAAATATGAAGTGGTAGAAAATCCTAAACTCTCAGCAACTTCATTGATCCGAAGATCACCTTTAGCCAACATTTCGGCAGCCTTCTTTAATCGGCATAAACGGATAAAGTCATTAGGTGCCAAAGAAGTGATAGCTTTCACTTTTCTATAAAGTGTAGATACACTCATATTCATATATTCAGCCAGACTTTCAACCGACAAACAGGAATCAGACAAATTATTCATCACATAATCATTCATCTTGCCAATAAATTTCTCATCTATACTGTTAGACGCGACACTTATGAGATGTGCATGAGGTGAGCGGACAAATGTAGAACGGATAAGCTCTCTGTTAGCTAAAAGATTTGAGACCTGAGCCAGTAAATGCTCTGTAGAGAACGGCTTCTCTATATAGGCATCAGCTTTCGATTCCAGTACATCAATATGGGCCTGTAAAGAAACTTTAGCTGTTAATACAATAATAGGAATATGACAATATTTTATATTTGTTTTGACAGACTTACACAATTCAATTCCATCCATTACCGGCATCATCAAATCACTAATAATCAGCGATACTACATGACTTTCCAATATTTCCAATGCTTGTTTTCCATTATCGGCAACCAACACATTATATTGTGGGGTTAATTCTTCACAAACAAACTGACGCAATTCCACTTCATCATCAACCACCAGTACATTATACATACTCTTATGCATATAGTCTTTATTTCCTTCTACAGAAGAGGTTTCCTTATAAAAAGGAGAATGTCCCGGCTCTGCAACATCATGCTGTTCCAAGGGTAAATCAAGCACAAAGGAATTCATCTCAGTAATGGAATTATCAAGATAAAAAGCGCCATTATGCATCTCGGCCAGTGATTTAGCTAAAGGCAACCCTAATCCGGAACCTTTTGCCGGTACTCTTGCATCTTCTCCGAAATACTGGAAAAAAGGTTTAAAGATGTCTGTTGTCACATCTTTTGGGATTCTTTCTCCATCATTATTCACCCTAATCCGAACAATAGAATTGTCTTCTTTCTGTATACTCACTAAAGATACCTCAACAATATGGTCACAGAATTTAATCGCATTGTTCAACATATTACTTAATATCTTTATCAAAGCCTCTTTATCAGCTATTATTTCACATCCCTCATCAGGCATGGAAAAATGAAAATCAATGCATCTGGTTTGAGCTATCGGAGTAAAACGGCTATAAGTCTCTTCAAGTAGTTGTTTGATATCCAGTTTTACAAAACTCATCAAGAAGGTAGAAGACTCTATCTTTCTGAAATCAAGTAACTGATTTACCAGATCGAGCAAACGCTGAGTATTCTTACTCATAACAGCTATATTTTCATTCTCAGCAAGTTTCTTTTCTCCCGACTTTATTATACGGTTCAGTGACCCCATTATCAATGTCAAAGGGGTTCTTATTTCATGAGTAATATTTGTAAAGAAACTAATCTTAGCCTGAAGAATTTCCTTATACTTCTCGTTCTGTAACATTTCTATCTGATGTCGTTCTTTCTCTTTGAGTTTTCTTCTATATCTGATGAAAAACCAAGTAAATGTAGTAAAGATAATAAGAACATACAAGAAATATGCAAACGGCATACTCCAGAATGGAGGTTTTACAATGATAGCCAATGAAGAAGCTTCGCCAGTCCATGTTCCGCTTTCTCTTGAAGCTTGTACACGAAGGGTGTATTTCCCCGGTGGTAACTTTGTATAATACAATTTCTTAGGTCCTTGACTAACAATCCATTCATGATCTAACCCCTCAAGCTTATATCTATACCATACATCCTGAGAAATAGAATAAGTAGGTATAGCAAAATCAATACTAAAAGTAGACTGATCATAACGCAATGTTATTTTAACTGTAAAAATAATCGATTGTTTCAAAGGAGAATCCGGTTGATAGGTCTCTATCTCTTTATTAAATAACTGAAAACCTGTAAAGAATACTTTTAATGGTTCTGATACCTTTATAAAATTCTCTGGCGAGAAAGCTATCATTCCTTTCAATGAGCCAAAATAAATATTGCCTATTCGATCCTGATAGCCGGAATTATAATTAAATTGATCTATCGGCAATCCATTCGACGTTGTAAACCTGCTTAAAGCTTTCAGCTCAGGATCATAATGCAATAAGCCATTCGAAGTAGTCACCCATAACATTCCTGTGGCATCCTCTATAATCTGATAAATAATTTGTCCGGAATAATCCAGTTTAGATAAAGTCTGAGTAAATGTCCCATCTGTCCTGTCATAAAGAAAAAGCCCGTTTCCTTCAGTACCAATCCATAAACGCTTCCGGGAATCTTCGAAGATAGTAGTGATATAGTTACTTATGAATGGCATTGTCTTAACTGTTATCTTCTCATGTATCCCATTATATTTAAATGTAAACAATCCTCTCCCCATTGTAACAACCCATAAAGTATGATCTAAATCCTCATAAATGGAATGTACAAGTCCCCAGTCCAGTTGCGGAACAATTTCAAATCTATTCTTTGACTCTACATAGCGGTATAACCCTCCCATTGTACCAACCAATATTTCATTAAAAGAAGTCTTCCTGAAACAAACGATCCCATTAACCAATAATCCGGAACCAGTATTCTCACTACAGAAATGATTGATTATATTTTGCGACTTCAAATCAAACAGGTAGATACCACTATCAAAAGTTCCAATCCATATCATATTCTTATCAACCAGCAAGCATTGTATATTTTTGGAAATGGGACGTCCGTCCCATTTCAGATTAGTCAATGCCCTGAATACTTTTGTCTTGGTATCAAAATAGCATAACCCTCCATCTTCAGTTCCTACCCATAAATTTCCTTCCACATCCGGATGAATTTCACGAATAACATTTGCCTTTATACTTCCTTTTTCATCTTTCGGCAAATACTTATCAAACAATGTATTATTACTCGACAAGTAATTCACACCACCAAAAAAAGTCCCTACCCAAATACCTTCTTCACGATCTTTCAACAACATATGAACAGCATTATCAGAAAGCGAATAAGCATCATTATACGACTTCTGTAAATGATCAATAAATCCCAAATCCAATTGATAGATATGAATGCCTGACTCTGTACCAAACCAGAATTCATCTTTATTCCGTTGAATAGCCGTATGGATATAAATAGGATTATTCTGAGAATCATTGCTAAACAAGACTTTAACTTCACCATTGTTAGGGGAAAAACGCCTGGCCCCAATACGATCTGTAGTCACAACCAAGTCTCCATTACTACATTCCAGAATCCGATAAAGTAGAATATGTTTTGTTTTCTCTTCTTTTGTCAATATAGGATAAGACGAAAACTCCATGCGTTGAGGGTTAAACAAATAGATATTACCATCCAGACCTAATACCCACACACTACCGGACTGAGTCACTGTTATCCCTGTAGGCACAAAGAAATCAGATGCAGCAAAAAACTTATGATTTCCATTTTTTACATCCAAGCAATATATGCCCTTGGAATTTATAACCCAAAGGTTTCCCTGCTTGTCAAAAACTAAATTATCTATTAAACCTTCAATTGTCAAGTCAGCACTGACAAACGGAGCAAAAGTATCCTTCTCCGGATTGTAAATACATAAACCATCTGAAGTTCCTAACCAGAGAGAACCATCCGGTGCTTCCGCCAGAGCAAGAACTGTATTGTTGGGAAGAGAATTGGGCTGTTCCGGATCGGCCACATAGTTCTTAAACTTTGTACCATCGAACCTATTCAGACCAACTTTCGTACCAAACCACAGGAAACCTCTACGATCTTGAACTGCACAGAAAACAGTTTGCTGAGAAAGCCCGTTCTCTTTGTCATATCGCTTAAAATAATAGTTTTCGGCAAAAAGGTTAGTTACTACCAAAGAGAGAAAAATTAGTAATAACGCTATTTCTTTTTTCTTTATGAGCATAACTATACAATATGATTCATTGAAAGTGATCTACAAATATACACAAAACAGACTACTCCCTCAACAATAGATGGTTCTTTTCCGATCATATATCAGACCAAAGCCATTCTATCTATGGAGAGGTTTTCCACCTACTCCATAGATTGTCAATCTACTGCGAAGTTCAGGTAAACTCATATCAATCTGAGATAGATCTTTTTTTCCGAAAGCTTCTTCCAGATTAACAATCGGCTCAATGTTCGCAATGCTTGCCCATGGGAGCCACAAGGATACAGACCTGAAAGCTAAATCAGCAACATTAGTTGCTTCTGGCATAAATGCACGATATTTATAATTCATTCTACCGTCAAAGTCTGTATTCAGTTTCGTATTATTCTGTAAGAGTTTTGCCATATGTAAATAGAGTTCATTTCCGGTTTTGATATACAATTTATACATTTCATAAAACATATAAGCTATAAAATTATCAGCACCCGAATGTCCCGTAGCAATAATAGAAAACCCTGTAATACCTCCTTTCACAAAAGGATTCTTTTTGGCATCCATTGCATCTCGGTTAGGAATGGCAAAATCATAACAATACGTCCAGCTCATAGCACAGTTTGCAGCATGTTCTGCCGCTTTCAGATATTTCAGATCCCCTGTCAGTTCATGTATAGCATTGAATCCGTAGAGAGCAAATATGGCTGCCTCTTTATCAACAGTATTAGGATTGTCTGGAGTTCCACCTACATATTTCCCTAATTTCAAATACAGTTCATTGTAAGAGAAATCAGCAGCTTTGATTGCAGCTTCTTTATATTTAGTCTCTCCGGTATGTTCAAACATCTTCACCAGGAATCTAATAGCCACCGGAGTATTCAATTTAGAAGTCCCATGAGTATTCCTATCCCCTCCCGTCTCAACATCACCATTCGTCTTATATGCTCTATAAAAAGAACCGTCTTCATTTTGTTTCTTCACCAAATTAGAAGCAACCCTTTTAAGAGCTTGATTCCACGCTTCCTGAGGTTCATTGTGAGCCACAGAAATACGGTAGGCATCCAGTAGTCCTTCCATACCATCTACAAAACATCGAAGAAAACTTGGATATTCCCGCCTTTGTCCGGCTGTGGCATTATCAGCAGGATCCCACCATACAGTGGGGAAATAAGTTTTCATGATGGCATCAGAAATCCAGAAATCAACCATTGATTTACCTTTCCCCTTAGTCTCTGAATCATGATGATCCAGACCATAACGATACATGTGATATCCAACGGCTATTTGTTGTCCCACAAAACCCATTTGAAAAGATATCCCTTCAGTGTTTGTACCATCAGGTAAATCAAGTGACCATGGTAAACCTGCCGCTTTTATGTTTCCCTTTCCCAACATCCGATATTCAGCTTTAAAAAGTTCTATATTCTGCCGGTAGATTTCATCCATATTCATATCCACGATTGTCGGCTCTTCCGTTTTATAGCCCATACCAAACGCATACATCATAGCTTCATTATAATTATCCTTTTTATCAGGAATCAAGGCTACAGAATAGCTATGTATATTGCCCTCTTTCACCGAATGGTATCTTTTGGACCATATAGTCTTTGCATCCCTTTTTCTTCCGGCAACTTCATACGTTCTGGGCCCTTCTGCACACGGATAATGAAAATCCACCGACAATAAAGGATATATAGAGTAACCTATTGAACCATATTGTAACGCATCATTCACCTCATAGAATGTTCCACCACCAGGATTTTGTCCGACATCTATCCTAGGATTATAATGCATGAGGGTTAAAGTAGTTCCTGTTATCTTTTCCCGAAGCATAGCCAGCGGCAGTCCCGTACGCGTTTCTTTTACATACATCCGGTCAGTATTCAGGTCAGCAGCAACCGCATCCTCTCTTACTTCAGAGGTATTTCTATATAAAACAGAAGGAATAAAATACTCGAAATCATTGTTATCAGACGAACGAAGCCCGGTTTGAAATGAAATTGTACTGGCAAATCCGACATCCTCTACCCGCGCTTCTTTCACCTTCACATCTCTATATATCCCAAATACCCCATCCTTTAATAAAGTATACTTATCTTCTACAATAAATACAGACCCTTTTTCCGTGTTGACACTGGCTGTAGCACAAAAGCCATATTTCTTTCTTATGACCTGATAATAAGGTTGCTTATAATCAGTTTCGATATATTCCCCCGTTGGTAAAGTATCACTTCCCCGGACAGTGATCCATGCAGGCAGTTCTTGGCTTCCCACTATCCCTTTACCATTCTGTAAAAATACAGCAAAACCTTCATCCCCTTCTCTTAGTATAAGGGAATAATCACCATTTTTAATGATTTTCTCTGTACCACTTTCTTCTATACATTCCTGAGAAATAGTTTTCAAATCACTTTTCCCGATCATGGCATGATAATGGCAGGATATGCCCAATAGACAAAATCCTGATATCATCAGTATCCGGAATACAACCTTTCTTATTCTTCTATCTTTTTCCATAAGCTCCTGAATTAATATATTATTCCCTGATGTGCAGCATATACCGCATCTTTCTGTCTCAATGTAGATAAAGATTCTGTTCCTATACGTTCTATATCCATATCTCCATAAGCATCCCGTATCTTGAACAATGGATCTAAAGCAGATGCAGTAACCCAGGGTAGCCACAAATTTACTCCATCTCCCCAACGGGTGACCAATCTTAAGGCTTCCGTCTGCAATCCTCGATAAGCATACCCCAACGTACCATCATAATCCATAGTCTGTTTCGTATTTTTCTCCAATAGCCGGGCAATATGCAGGAAATACTCATCGCCTATCAAAACATAGAGTCTCAGGTATTCAAAAGAATTATATGAAAGTCCACAATCTGCTCCGGAATGTCCGGTGGAAATGATTGTAATTCCAACAGTAGTCTTTTTGCTATCCCAAGCCATGAGGTTATTTCCTCCAGCCGCCGGAATATTCCAGGCATACATATAGGTTACAGTGTAATAAGCCGCTTGGGATGCTCCTTCAAGCCATTTTTTATCTTTGGTTAAATCGTACAAACAAAGGAAAGCCTCAATAATCTTTTGCCCGGACTCACGGTCTTTTACATACGGATTATCAATTACACTTCCCACATATTTATAGGGTTCATGAATCTCGCGATAGCAAAATTCTCCGGCTTTAACAGCAGTTGTCTTATAGCATTCTTCCTTAGTAACTATATACATGTAAGTAAGAAAACGAATCAGATTGGAAGTAAGTAGTTTACCCGAATCTATAGAAGTCCCGCCATTGTCAAAAGCTTTGTCCCAGCTACCATCAGCATGTTGTCGGCTCACCATCCAGTCAGCTGACCGCCGGCAATAATCCAACCAATTAGTTTTACTTCCGGGAAAATGTTTTTCAGCATGCGACCATGCTAAAATCATAGCCTCCAATCCACCTTGCATATTACGTAAGTCATTATGATTACGAAAGAAATTCCAAGGAGATATATCCCACCATATCCGTGGCATCCCATTAGGTGCCGAACTGTTCTCCGCCCAGAAATCAAGTATCTGCTCTCCTTTATCCGTATAGATGGGATTATTGGTTTCCAAGCCTTTCCGGTAAAGATAATATGCGCAAGGAATCTGCATCCCCACAAATCCCATAGAATAAGAAATCTCATTCACTTCCCCACTTGGAAGATGTACGGAGAAAGGAAAACCGGGGGCATCATTATCTTTCAGCCAATAACGATCTAAAACCTCCAAGCCGTAATTCATTACATCTTCGTTATCCACCTCCAATACTTCAGGATTGTACAGATTGAACGTCGCTTTCCAGTGTTCCTCAAGCGCTTTTGGGAAAGCTACTTCTTTCTTAAATTGCAATTCCAGCATATAGGCATGCTCTACACCAACCCGTACAGGATGACTCCGACGCGCCCAACGTCTTTCACGACTTCCACCTCCGTCTGCATAAGTATGCTCACCTTCAGAACCAGGAAAGCAATATACTAATGCAGGACTTTGGCTTGCCAAATAAAAACCCAATGAGCCGAAATGCATATCCGCATTTACCAGATGATCCATTCCCACCTCTTCCTTAAAAGTAACCGGATTTAGATTATAGTCTGCCAAAGCAACAGATACCTCCGAACTTTTATTTCTGAACATGGCCAGAGGTAATCCCATACGTTCCTCACGAGCCAGTATCCAATCATGAGTAAAATCTGCGCCTATGGAGGATTCACTTAAATTAGATTCATCTTTATATATGAGAGAAGGTATGAAATATTCGCATCCGGTAATAGCTTGTTGTACTTCATTCCGTACCATAAAGTAAGAGTTAAACGCATGATCCTTACCGGAAGCTTTCATGACATCTACTACTCTCGACAAGCGTAATTTATCTTCATTCTCCGCCACCGTATATACATCTGTCACTTCAAAATCAGAACCGGAGTCCGTGATTATCCTGGCTTTACAAACCAATCGATCATTTTGTTTTTCTGCTTCCTGATACGCTGCCCTGTACCATTTAGACGACTGTACACCTACTGGGAATACCTCTAAACACACAATCGCTTCATCGACAGGTATATATTTCTGCCCCCATCCTGCTATTGTTACTGTATAACCCGTATTCTCTTTCCAGGCGAGCATAAGTTCCGGATTACCGGAACCTATACTAATATTTTCATTATGAACCGGGCCTGGAGGCTCCTCTGTTAAATCATCATTATCTGAACATCCTGCATTCAGCATCAGGCAAAAAACAACTGCTATAATTTTCATTATTTTATTGTTCATATTCTAAATTGCATAGATAGTAAATGCTGTAAATGATAATGCATTCGTTTCTCCACCCGGGAAATTGACTACATATCCCATACTAACTTCCGTTTCTTGTTCCAAAGTTATATTAAGTGGCATGGAAACACGACTTGCAGGATCTCCACAATCACTCTGGGCTATAATACTCGGACTTTTCCATTCAATTCCTTTACCTTTTGCTACAACAAAGAAAGCACGGTCTTTTCCACCTTCATTTTCAATATCCCACCAATTGAAACCACGGGTAGCTATAAACAGGTATTTTCCTGCAGGCAAAGTGAATGTCTGATAAACAGCCCCCTGTAAGGCAGTAGGATTCCCCCAGTTCTCAGCACACATAAACAAGCGGTCACTCCAACCGTCATACATTGTATACTGTACGGCTGCGTTAGATGTTAACCAGTCTGAAAGGATGCCACGGCGAGAATCCGGAAAATAGGAAACAACATTAAACGGCTGTTTATAATTCTTTAGATATTGATTCGTAATATCATCAAACTCTTCCGGAATCCCAGCAATTTCTTTCGTTTCTGAGAAAAGATAATAATCAGGAATGTTCTCCAACTCAAGTGCCACACGATAAAAAGCATTGTCTCTGTAATTCTCTTTATAGCCGGTACGATATTTTATCGCATCTATAGACACCGTCAGTTCTCCGTCACCGCTAAAATTAGCATCCACTTCCTGTTCGGCAACAACCGGACTTTTACTGTTTACAAAGTGGTTAATACCTAAATAAATACGAGCTTTCACTATACGTGGAGCAGGCTTACTCGTTCCGGAAACTTTCTTTACCTTAAACTTGGCAACAATGTTAATGCCTTCCAATTTTGCATCCAAATCAGATATCTCATAATAAGGTGTGATGTGAAAATCCTGACGTACATCCTTTTTCAGATCATAATAAATAGAATCATATCCTACTGTCCCAGCTGGAAACTCATTTATTTCAAACGGATACTTTACATTCCCTAAAGTTAGTTTATATTCTCCGGAATGTAGCAATTGCTGGTATGAACCATCAGCCAAAGTGTGCATTTTCGTTCCCCAGTCTACCTTACCAAACCCTTCCTGGAAAAAGAGAAATATATCACGCGCATCATTACCATCACATAGAAATGGTTTATCATTATAGAGTAATTGCCCAGAGAAAGTTACGCTCGGCGCATCATAATTATCATACTCACAAGCAGTAAACAATATCGTAGCCAATAATAATATAATAATCTTCTTCATAATCAATTTACTATTAATAGGTTTTAGTGTTTCGGATTCTTCTCAATATACGGATTACCTTCTGTCATCGGATATTCTGCATAATACATATCTTGTCCGAACCGGATAGGTAATCCCTTCTCATTATCATTACCACGATGCTCAATATACACCCTTCGGAAAAGCCACTTTCCATCTTCCGGCTGTCCTGGAGCATACACTTTATAAGGCCACAAGCCAGTCATCCGGGCTGTCGAAGTATTCCAGTCACCCGACCATATCTGATCAGCAATACGCCACCTCTTCAGATCATAAAAACGATGATCCTCAAATGCCAACTCTATCTTACGCTCATTCTGCAAAAGTGCAAGTGTCAAATCTGAACTTTCAATACGGAAAGCAGTACCTCCGGCACGTTCTCTTACTTCATTCAGACAATCAGAAGACAACTGTAATGTATTGCTGCCTTTATAATTAGCAACACCAAGTTGATTAAGATAATAAGCAGCCTCAGCCGCATTAAGCAGAATCTCTCCATATCGGAAAATGATATACGGTACTGCGCTCTTTCCTGATGCTTCGGAACCAGTAACCGGATCTATATATTTACGCAACAAGAAACCTGTATGGCTGGTATAATAACTATTACGGATAGGACCGTCAATGCTGGTCAGTTGCTGCCCATTATAAAAGTTTTTGTCCGGATCGTATACATTCTCGATTAAATCCAGCATTTTCAAATCATAACCGGAAGCTGTTTTCACAGCCAGCCCTGCCTGTAATTGAATCTCTTTTCCCCTGAAATCCGCACCAGGCAGAATTACGGTTCCCCACAAACGCGGATCACGTCCTTCGAAAATACCCATCGGAGAATCATAAAGAACATAGTTATAAGCGGAAGTTTCATTTCCCATTGATTCGATAATCTCATTACCCACATAAGCATTCAGCTGTGATAAACCGGAATTTATAGTTTCAAAACTCTCGACCAAGTTTAACGTCGGGTTCACATGGCCACCAAAATTAGCAGTTGAACGTTGAGAACGAGGAATATTCCACACTGTAAAATTGTTTGGGAAATCAGTACTTCCATCATAATCACGAATGAAAATAAGTTCCGGATTATTCGTCTTGGATACAAACACATTATTAAAGTTCTCACCCAGACTGCTTCCAGTACCCTTTAGCAAAGAATACCGCCCTATTTCCTTTAGCTCCAGATAGGCGTCAATACAACTTTGCAGATATTCTGTTGCTTTATTCTTAGAGATTCCGACTGCTCCGCTTGTCAAGGTCAATCCCATTGTTTTACTTTTATCCTCATTATAGGCTAAAGTACCTGCATATAACATTGCACGTGACTTGAGTGCCAATGCAGAAGCCTTAGTGGCACGTGTAAGTAAGCTACTTCCCTGCGGAGCAATATCAAGCGCCTCTTTCACTTCATCCATTTCTGTCGCAACAAACTCATATACGGCTGCCTCTGTATCACGGGGTTTAGCATATTCTATCGGAGTAGTACTATAATCGTACACTTCTGTAATTAAAGGTACGCCTCCCAGATTTTTCACCATATTGAAGTAAGTAAATGCTCTTAGAAAACGTGCTTCACCGAGAAAATAAGCGCGTTGATTTTCAGGTAAATGCGAGGTTTTCTCTGACAAATTCCTGATATGAATATTGATGTCCCGTATCAGATTATAATCATAGTAATTACGGTAGGTACGACCAACATTACTCGAAAATTGCCAATAATAACTATTACTGGTAGCTTCATCCCACCTGCATATATCATAAGATTCATTATCCGAAGCGAAGTTCTGGTCCAACTTGATGCGCCCATATAAATTTGCAGCAATACTACTGATACTGGCAACAGATGAATATGCTTGATCCTCGGATAATTCTTTGGGATCGTTCTGACTCAACCAGTCTTCACACGAGGTAAAGCTCAACAAAGCGACACATGCATATACTAATATTTTTGTTTTCATATTTATGCTCTTCTTTTAAAATTTAACGTTAACACCTAATGTCAATACCTTATGTTGCGGATAGTCCTGACCATTCACTGTTGAAATTTCAGGATCAAAACCATAATCATGCAACGAACTCAGACAGAAAAGATTGGTTCCTTGGAAATATATGCGGCATTGTTCCATACCTACCTTTCTTATCCAGTTTTTGGGTAAAGAATAGCCAACTACAAGATTACGGAGACGCAGGTAATTAACTTCTCTCGTATAGAAACTGTTCCACCAACGCCCCGAATGACTTTCCTGTCCACGCAAGGCCGGGAATTTCCCTGGAATCCAAGGAGACTTCGGATCAAAAATATCTTCATGCCTCCATACGTCAATATTGTTATAGTAATATCCATTCACGCTGCGCGTTACACCCCACTTCAAATCCCAGTCAGCAACAAATGTATTTTTAAAACCACCGGCAAAGTCAGCAGCCACATCAACCCCCTTCCATTCAAATCCTAAATTAATGCCCATTGAAATCAACGGATTCTTATTGGATGTACTTGAATCCCAGGGCCAGTCAGCCGATGCATAGGCTTGAGGACGTTCGTCAAAATCATTGATAATTCCATCACCATTGACGTCACGAAGTATTACGTCACCTGGACGAACAGTAGCATTGTTTTGACCGTCCTGATCAACCGGATAACTATCAATCTGTTCCTGTGTTTCAAAACGACCGATTACTTCCCACATCCATACACCTCCGGCATTACCCTGATCTGTATTGAGCACTACATTGGACCAGCGATTGGATTGTGCCCAACGATATTTATCCCATGCATTACCGAATATTTCTCCATGGCGTTTACCATTTTTCTGTCGGGCAAATGTTATATTAGCCCCAACACTATACTTTAAATCTCCAACTTTATCATTCCATTTCACAAATGCATCGAATCCTACCGTCATATCAGAATTCATATTCTCAGGCAAAGCACTCAAACCTGTCTCCAACGGAAACATAATATCACTCGGTGTGCCCGGAATACCATCACGCATACGTTTAAAGAGGTCAAACTCTCCTGTAAGTCGATTATCAAAGAAACCAAAGTCAATACCGACATTCATCAATTTAATTTTCATCCATGAAATGGTGGTTACAGGAATTCCCTTAGGTGCCGAGCCTATTACTTTTTTACTTTTCACAGAACTGAACGGGTCATCAGGCATAAGTGACTGACCTTTGTAATAAGTATACCCGGAAAGGTATGCAAAGTCAGGATATAAACCGCCCAGATTATCATCTCCCATCATACCATACGACGCTCTCAACTTCAGGTTCGAGAACCAACTACTTACGGATGAATTCTTAAAAAAGTTCTCTTCCGAAATACGCCATGCCGCACTAACTGAGGGGAAAAAGCCCCATCGGTTGCCTTTCGGGAATTTCCATGAACCATCATAACGGGCCGATAAATCAAGAATATAACGGTTTTCATAATCATAACCTGCACGGAATACCCAGCTAGCTGTAGAAGTTATAGCTTTATTCTCGCTTACCAAGTTGTTATCATTAGTTGAAATAAGATCTATAAACTCATTCTCAACCGGATGTTGCTGTACATTTAGCGAATGATAATCCCGTTTGGTAAACTCAAAACCACCTACACCAGTTACATGATGTTTACCAAACATATTGTCATAGTTTAGCAGAAACTGCCCGGAAAATTCTTTGATAGTCGTATCAAATCTTTCCATCCAAGTTTCATTAGCTGCTGACTTATCATAGGCCACAATATACTCATCCGCAGCCCTGTCATAAGTATACTCTTTCCAACCTTTCTCCAGATTATTCACCTTATTCTGAGAGGTCCAATAGGAGAAAATGCCTTTTCCCGTCAACCCCTTAATGGGTGTTTTCCACTCCATATCCCAATCAATCTGTACCACGGTAGTATTGTTATCTGATTTACCTGCATTATCAATAGTTAGTGCAGCCAGGTTAAGACCAGAAGCACCGGGTACATTATTCAAATAGTTGGGATTATCATTTGCATAAGGACGGTAAATGGGCGGAAGATTAAAAACCGCCTGACGGGCATTTGCATAATCATCACTACCCGGAAGAGCTGGATTAGTACGATTCTCCAAACGTCCGTTCAACCGGAAACCTAACTTCAGTTTTTCACTGATATCAATATTGAAATTAGACTGAATATTAGTACGCTGAAAATTATAGTCCTTGAAAACTGCATCCTGGTCAATATTGCTGATTGATAAATAATAGGTTGTCTTATTTCCACCGCCACTCAGGTTTGCATGTATGTAAGATTGCGGTGCTGCATTACTAACATAGTTATCTCTCCAATCAAATCCACGATAGTCTTCACCGGTTTCAGGATTATAATATCCCGTACGCCATTTTTCCAATTCAGCTCTAGCCACATCCGGAGAAACTGACAGGGTACCCAGATTAGCCTCCTTCATATAATTAGCATATTGCCATTCATACGCATTCAACATTCTGGGATAAGAAGTCCATGATTGCCAACTGTAATTGAAGTCCAAAGTTACAGCAGCCTTTTGATTCTTAGAGCCATTTTTTGTAGTAACCAGTACGACTCCATTGGCCGCTTTTACTCCATAGATGGCAGCAGCCCCGTCTTTCAATATAGAAATGTTCTCAATATCATTTACATCCAGATTGTTGAACTGCGCCTCATCTTTTATAATACCATCTATCACAAAGAGAGGAGTACCCATATTTCTGATCTGAATAGAAGTACCGCTACCCGGCTGTCCCGACTTCTGACGGGTAGTGATACCGGCTATTTTACCAACCAATGCTCCAGAAACAGTCGAAGAAGTAGTACGGGCGATATCTTCTGTACCAATAGTAGTAACTGCCGCAGCAATACTCCCTTTACGTTTAGTCCCATATCCCACCACAACAATCTCATCCAGAATTTCCTGATCTTCTTTCAATATGACAGAAAGAAATGGTTTATTTCCAACTGTAACTTTTACAGTTTTATAGCCTACATAAGAAAACTCCAAAACATCGGAACCAGCAACATTCAACTGAAACATTCCATCAGAGTCAGTAACAGTACCTGCACTCGTACCGGCAACCCGTACTGATACCCCTATTAAAGGTTCATCATTGTCATCGGTAACTTTCCCTTTTACAGTTTTCTCTTGTTGAGTAATAGCAACAGACTTTGTCGTTGCATAGCCTTCTGATACGAAGAAACTTCCAAAGGCTATTGATAAGAGAATAAATTTTAACAAGCCAAGCTTGTTATTAAAGAAATCGTTCATCATCTTATTAGTTTTAAAGATTAATAAAACAGGTTCAATAAAAACATTAACGAGGGTTAACAACATCGTAATGCAAAGATATCCCCCTCATTCAAATACAAGTAAAAATAAGCCGTCATTAAGTATCAATAATCTGTTATTTGAGGCGTTTGAATGATTTCTAGTATTTTTTGAATGATTACTTTTGAGTGTTATATGTATGTTTGCAGCGGTTAACAACACTCCCGTATTATTATAAATCTATTAATTCAACCATTATGAAAAATTATAATTTATTATTTGCTTCTCTCTTATTTCTATTTCCCAATGATACGATTGCTCAAGAAAGAGCAATTATAAAAATAGACACAGATCGCATAATTGACCAGATTAATCCTCATCTATACGGAAATTTTTCGGAACATCTGGGACAAGGTATATATGGAGGTATTTATGATCCGAAGTCTATTCAAGCAGATGAAGATGGCTTTCGCAAAGATGTCATCGAACAGACAAAAGAGTTAAAAGTTTCCATCTTACGATGGCCCGGAGGGAATTTCGTTTCAGGTTACCATTGGGAAGATGGTATTGGAGAGCGTAGCAAACGCCCTACTCGGATTGACCTAGCTTGGGGAGGTAAAGAAAGTAATATGATAGGAACAGATGAATTCATTCAATTTGCCCGCAAAGCAAAAGTGGAACCTTATTTCTGTGTCAATCTGGGAACCGGTTCATTGGATGAAGCACGAAATTGGGTGGAATACTGCAATGTGGAGAAAGGAACATACTACTCAGACCTTCGCTGTAAAAATGGATTTGAAAAACCGCATAAAGTAACGTATTGGGGGTTAGGCAATGAAGTAGACGGTCCGTGGCAAATGGGACACAAATCACCCGAAGATTATTCTAAAATAGCAATAGAAACAGCAAAATTAATGCGCTGGATTGATAAAGACATCAAGCTCATAGCCAGCGGTTCAAGCAATTACGATGCCGACTGGAATAAATGGAACCGGACAATACTGGACGAAATGTATAACTACATCGATTACATCTCTCTTCATCATTATTCGCACAACACTTCAGATTACTACACATATCTGACAAATACTATTGAAGTAGAGAACTACATCCGTATTGTAGAACAACAGATAAAGGAAGCGAAAATGAAGAATCGTTCTTCCAAAGATGTTTTTATAGCTTTCGACGAATGGAATGCATGGACTCGGACATTCGGAGGTACTGACAATACCCTATCGGAAATATATGATTTACAGGACGCTCTTATTGTAGCTCAATACCTCAATATATTCTTACGTACTTGTGACATTGTCAAGATGGCCAATATGGCACAATTAGTAAATGTCATTGCTCCGATGCGTGTTGACAATGATAAATTATGGAAGCAAACCACTTATTACCCACTCTATCTTTTTGCCAATAACTGCCGTGGAAAAGCACTGGACATATACATAAAAAGTCCAGCGTATTCTACTGATAAATATAAAGAAGTTCCTTATCTGGACGTTTCATCCACTTACGAACCTTCACGGAACGAAGTAGTGATCAACGTCGTTAACCGTAATAAAGACAAAGCTATTACAGCTGATATCCTTTCTCAAACCGGCTCTTTCGATAAAAAAGCGACAGCCAATATTGTATCAGGAGCAAACACAAATATTACAAACTCTGTAAACGAACAGAACGTTGATATAAAGAAAGAAGAAATAAAAACTTCCGGTGAGAAAATAACATATTCATTTGCTCCGCGATCATTCACACAGATTATTGTAAAAGTAAAGTAATCCTCTTTCACAAAATGACATCATTCTTTATAAGATTATCATAACATATAAAGGCTGAATCAAACTAGGATTTTTGATTCAGCCTCAACTATTTGAATATATACTTTCCTTACAGTATTATTCCGTAACCAACGGACGTTTACGCCAGTCATCTTTCACGTAACTGTCAGGATAAACGGTCTTATCTATCAACTCGCCGCCTTTCAGGTGTATCCAGGAAGTAAAGGTGCGTTCGCCCTCCTTCAATACAATCACACGGGCACCGTTTGAAAGGTGATTATACTCCGTATTACCGCCAGTGAAGCGTCCATAGGCCAGTACGATGCCTTTCCACATGACCGAATAATCATTATCATGGTCATGACCGACAAAAGTACCCATTACGTCGCCCGCCTCTTTCATGGCAGCAAACATACCGGTATTTATAGCAGCTGAACAAGCTTTTTCCATACGTGTACCATAAAGAATGGCGTTCTCATCAGAAGCCGCTTCGTTGTATTCGGACAGCGGGATGTGGAAGAATGCCAAAGCCGGCAAAGGCTTTCCGTTATTCTTGGCGGTAAAAGCTGCACTTTGTTGACGATACCAGTTTACCTGATCGAACGTGAGCCAGTCGTACCCTTTCACATCGGGCAACTTGGAATACGAATGAGAATCGAGACAATAGAGCACAGAGGCATCTTTCTTACCATCCGAAGATTTCACGGTGAGGACGTAATCGGGAGACTCAACGCTACCGCGGTCGGGCTGGATATTGTAAGGCATGGAACGGATAATATCGTATAATTCGGCACGCGTTTTGCCTTGTTCGTTGTCATGGTTACCGAAAGTCACGACAAAAGGTATCTTACGGGAGGAAGCACAATCAAGTACGGCTCGCATGGCTGTATCAGCAGGCGGTGCATAAACTACATCTCCGGTAAAAACAATCAAATCGGGACGTTCGGCATCCAGCACTTCATTGATACGCTTCAAGGCAATGGCTGAAGCTGGATTGTGATACTGAAAATGGATGTCGGTAAACTGGACGATTTTAAACTCTCCGTTCTTGTTAAACTTTAAAGGGGTAACCTGTGCCTGGCAGAACAGAACTGTCAGAAAAGCCAGACTAAGGGTTAAAGAGATTCTCCTCATGTTAGTGATTAGTTTTAGGTAGTTATCAGGTCAGAATCAATTATTCTTTGGTAATCAGGACTGTTGCATAAGCTGAGATACCTTCTTCGCGACCGGTAAAACCAAGCTTTTCCGTAGTAGTAGCCTTGATGGAAATGTCGTCTTCATCTATTCCCATTACTTTGGCAAGCGTCTGCTGCATGGCAGGAATATAGGATTTCAGTTTGGGGCGTTCTGCACAGATGGTTGCATCAATGTTACCCACGGAATAGCCTTTGGTTGCAATCAGTTCTACGGTTTTCTTCAGTAATATTTTGCTGTCTATGTCCTTGAACTCTCCTGCGGTATCGGGAAAATGATAACCGATATCACGCATATTGGCGGCTCCCAGCAAGGCATCGCAAATGGTATGAATCAGCACGTCGGCATCCGAATGTCCGAGTAATCCTTTCTCATGTTCCAGGCGGATACCGCCTAACCAAAGTTCACGCCCTGCCACCAACTGGTGTACATCGAAGCCAAAGCCTACACGTATTTTCATATCGTTCTTCTTTAATTTTATTGGATGGATGCACGAAAGTACGGAAAAAAAGCAAATGGGGAATAAAGACAGAACACAAATTACGCAATTTTTCGTCTTATATAAGGCAACCGACATAGATCTAAAAAAGTGTTGGATTAAAATTCCCAAAGAAGATCTGTTAAAAACACATCCTCTTTGGGAAAATAAAGAAATGAGAGGTATCTAGAAACGAGGACACCCCTCCAGCAATCAAATCATTCTGCCCAGTCCGGTTTAGGAAATTCCCTTATCGGACTGTACCGGATGTAGGATTCAAATATTTCTTTATCAGGTCCTACTATGCGGGGATCTTCCGATCGTTTCAGTTCCTCTAATAAAGCTTGTTTCAGTTCATTTTCAATCTCAGCATAATCCTTCTTGCCTATCAGGTTATCGAGGCAGAACGGGTCATTACCAATATGATACAACTCAAACTCAGGACGTTTATTAAATGCCAGATCGAAATAAGGACGAATAACGGGGTCCTTATGATTTTCTATCAGAAACGTCTTAGAAGGTGCATCATCCACATCAGTAAATGCCCAATCGGGATGGAAGGTACCATCTTCACCGATTCCGTACATGGGGCATAGTTCGCCCGTTTTCTTATTTAGCATCTGAGGAGCTCCGGCAGGCCAACGTTCCGGTCTAAGGTTCCAGATTAACAGATAATCTTGGTTGCGGACAGCACGCTGCGGATATCCTAAATTCTGCCATCGGGAAGAAGAATGCCTCTCACGGCCCATATACACATACTTTTTCGACTGATCTACTATTCCTTCTTTTTTCGATTTAAGTATATTCATAAAGCTTCGTCCTGAGATAGGAAGCATTCCATCCGGTTTCACTCCCGCTATTTCCAAAATGGTAGGGGCAATATCCACAAAGCTAATCGGATCATCTACCCGGCGTTTTCCCGGAAAACCTTTCGGATAACTAACTGCGAAAGGAACATGTACCCCATATTCAAAACAATTGGCTTTTGCCCGGGGAAAAGGCATACCATTATCTGCCGTTACTATAACAATTGTATTATTGAGTTCACCTATTGAATCCAGATATTCCAGCATTTTAGACAAATGCGAATCAGCCCATTCTATTTCTACGGCATAGTCCAGCATATCTCCTCTCACTTCTTCCGAATCGGGAAGAAAGCCGGGGACATCTACCTGATCGAGGCTTTTTCCATTGCGCTTCCATGAACCCTTTTCATAGACGCGATGAGGCTCGGTAGCTCCATACCAAAAATAAAAAGGCTGTCCGTCTTTACGTTGCTGCATGAAGGAACGGAAATTCTCATAATAGTTCGTCAATCCAATTCCTTTGGCCGTACGCAAATCCGAAGAAATGTTTTTTTCATATTTATATTTATTGAATGGATGCCCGGCAGCGTTTCCTTTTCTCCATAATGTATCCTGATCGTTCCGTGCATATTGGAAAGGGTCTACACCTTTTCCTGTAAAACCAGTGTAATATCCGCTTGCTTCCAGAAGGTCGACAAACGGAACATGCTCTTTCATCCAGGAAGAAGCATGCTGCCCGGATTGCTTGTTTTGCCAGTGATGGCGCCCTGTTACCAAACTACTTCTGGAAGGTGCACTCCCCGGAGAGCCACCATAACAATTTGTGAAGTAGATTCCATTAGAAGCCACTCTGTCGAATCCCGGTGTATTTACAAACCGGCTACCGGCAAAACTGGTATGTGCATAACTTTGGTCATCGTTTATCGCGAATAAGATATTCGGACGTTTGGCAGGTTCTTCTTTTCCTTTAGTTCCAGCAAGTACCCCCGAACTTAATGAAAGTAGCACAGCTCCAGTTATATATCTCATAGGATCGTTATTTAAAAACATATTATTTTTGATTTTATTCTTCTATTCTTTTTAATCACCCTCGTATACCAAAGGAGGAATGTTCTTTTCCGTACCAGGGTACCCTTTATTCTGATTGATGATTCCCCCGGAGTTCGTATTGATGGCATACGAAGGAATAGGCCAGAATATATGGAAAGGTGAACAAGTGAAATAGTTTCCGTACGGAGTCCGTACACCTTTATTATAAAAGTCACTGACTTCTATTACCCTGTCGTACCAGAAATTATCTTCCGTCAGCCTGTCCATCGTATACGTCTTCCCATTGTAACAAGGAATTCCTGTCCGGGCATAAATAATAGCCATTCGCGTTAATTCCACTTTACGCGGTTCTTCATAGTACAGTTCTCTCGCTCTTTCATCCAATACGGCACCTATCTTTTGCTTTTCAACATCCGCAGCCGAATACATATATTGTGCATTGGCTCTTTTCCGTATCGTATTTATATCTTCGGCAGCCTTCTGCCACTCGCCTTTCCATACATAAGCCTCTGCCCTGAGCAAATAGGTTTCAGCCAAACGGAAAATATAGAAGTCGCCCGGACCTCCCTGTGGTTGTACGCGATCAGGATCGGGATACCAGGTTTTATAATTTGGCCAGCTAAACCAGCATCTGATGGTATCGTTACATAAAATGTTTCCCTGATCATTATACAATTGTAGATTCTTTCCATACCATTCATTTCCGTTTTTCTTCAGCGCAGGATTGTTATAGACCAACATTTCCATAGTCATCCAGTTTTCATTATCTGTCCGATGCCTGTAATCTGAAAAATCTTCCACCTGGTTGATAATCCATACACCTTTTTGTGCATACCAAGTGGGACGGATACGACTGATTCCTCTGCCGTATTTTTCCACAAGCCCGATTTCATTCTTAGCTGCATCCGACAAACCGTTCGCTCCATTGGGTGTTTTAATAACTCCGGTCAGTCCGAAATAAGGAAGTGCATTACGCATGACATTAGTACCATTCGTATTTCCTTCCATACCATATCTATCGATAGTTAACAATAGACCTTCAGTATTTTCCGGCAGACTTTTATTTTCAATACGGAACATATCCCATACTACATCTTTATTGGCAATGCTTTTATCTGATCCGAACCGTTCAGTGCAGAGTTTATGAACTCCACCGTTTATCACTTCGGTTGTAATTCGGATAGCATCATCGAATCTTCCTTCAAGCAAGTAGTACTTAGCAAGCAAATGCTTACAGGCAGCTTTGGTCACCTGTCCACCATTTACTTTATTAGCTTCGGGAACATGCTGTACGGCAAACTCCAGATCCTTTATCATTTTCAGCCAGATGGATTCTTTTGTGGTGGTGTAATAGTCAACTTTGGGTTCAGTAAGTTCATCCAAGACCAAAGGTACATCTCCATATTGCAAGGTTTTCATATAGTAGCGATAGGCTCTTATAAAATAGGCTCCACCTAATAGCGCATTCTTCGATTCTTCCGATTTGAATGTAGCTTCATCGATTCTGTTTATAATCGTATTGCAGTTTTTAATGTTGATAAAAGAATTATCCCAGTACCATCCGATTTTGGTATATGCCAAATCGTTGTTTTTTCCATCAGGAAGCATCTGATTGTTCAAATCCTGCCATGGAGTCGCTTTATCGGTTGTACCGTCTACAGCTATATCCGAATATTTCATATTTGTACAGAACGGCGCTTGATCGGCACAAAATTCTCCTCTGAAAGTCGTCATTGCTTTATCCAATACCGCTTGTAATCCAGCCTCATCAATCAATGCATTTTCAGGAGCATAAAAAGAGAGTGGCTTAGGATCAAGGAAATCTGATCCGCATGAGCTAAACAGGCAGACAGTAAATGACAATATCGCTGTTTTATATTTCATAATGGTTTTCATGTCTATATAATTTAATTTAGAACTTAAAGGGTCATATTTAATCCAAAAGTAAATATTCTCTGTGAACGCATTCCATCTTCGGGGTCACCGAATTTCCAGTCTTTTGCCCACATAGCTGCATTCTTTACATTCAGTGTTAGTTTAAGATTGGATATAGGAGTCTTTTTCAAGAACTTAGCAGGAACTTTATAAGCTAAGGCTATATTTTCCAAACGTATATAAGACTTATCGAACCATACTGAATAATCGACTCCTTTTGCAGGTGCAGAGCGCAATCTGGCAAAATCATCCAACTGATTTTCAGGAGTCCAATAAGGAATATCCCTGGAGTTACAGCGATCTTCAATATGATCTGCATGTTTTGCCAAATTATAACTCCCCTTATGCCCCCAGAGAGAATACAGGACAAAAGAGAATTCAAAGTCATTAAACAACGTAAAAGTATTGCTCAAAGTCCACGAAAAACGTGGGGTTTTATATCCCAGAAATTGCTTGTCTTCATCTGTCAACAACCCGTCATCATTTACGTCCTCCAACCTGAAGTCACCAGGTGCCTGATTCCATTTGGCAGCCTCTTCTTCTTGTCCGATCTTCCAGGTTCCCAGAATCTTATAGTCCCATATCACATCTTTTGCCTGACCGATAAACCAGTTATTGGTCTTGTCATCCGGTTCTTTTTGCCCAACAAAGTTACCATCTTTATCAAAAACATCATACTTTTCACCGGTTATAGTAATAATCTTATTCCGGTTTAATGAGAAGATCAGATTGGATGTCCATTCAAAATTATGTTGTTTCATATTGGTACTGCTCAGAGAAAGTTCGAATCCCTTGTTTCTGATTTCTCCCAGATTGGCGTACACTCTTTTATATCCGGTGATGGTAGGAAGTTCTCTGTTTACCAATACATCCGTAGTCGACATATAATAGGTTTCTACGGTTCCGTTTAAACGGCCATTAAATAGTCTGAAGTCCAAAGCCAGGTTATAAGCCTCTGTCTTTTCCCATTTAAGCTTTTTGTTTCCCATTGTATTTATTTCCAGAGTAGGGATTGTAATCGGATTTCCGTTTAAATCGGTATTCAATGATTTTTCAGCAAGCATTTTAGACAGAGCTGCATAATTTGTAATGTCCCTGTTTCCATTTATTCCCCAAGATGCTCTTAACTTCAGATAATCAACAAACTTCATTTTAAAAAACTTTTCTTCTGAAATCACCCATCCCAAAGCAGCGGCCGGGAAGGTAGCATAAGGATTGGAATATCCGAACAAAGACGATCCATCCTTTCGTACCGATAAAGTCAATAAATACTTGTTCATGAAACCATAGTTGAGTCTGGCCATCAGAGCATTCGATGTTCTGACCTCATCATTACTTGAAAGTTCCGGCAAATTACCTATAGCCATATCATGATACCCGAGTATATCGTTCGGAGTAAAGTTCTGGTTACTCATTTTCTCCGTATCATTACGGAATTTTTCTGCATTTGCCAGTAAGGTGACATCTACCTTATGTCTTTGCGCAAAAGTCTTATTCCAGTTTATAATGTTATCGACTTGCCACTCTCTTCTCAAAGAATTTTCACGCGAAGCACGTCCTCCGAACAACTTCCATTCCGGGTGTTCAGAAGAATCATGTATGTTGTTATGATAGAAGACAAACCGGGTGGTATAATTCACCGTATAAGTAATTCCAAATGGCAAATCCAGAGTGGCATAGATTTTAGGAAAAAAGGTAAAATATTCCTGCTCCCGCGACCTGTATGTAGAGTTTAATAAAGGATGTTTTGCTTGATTATCATCATTAGGATACAATTTCAATGTTTCTTCATCACTTTCATAAAAGGAACTGTAAGGAGTGAGTTTGGTATACTGATCCACATCTGCGGGAACAGAGCTTTCGTCACGATAAGAAAATTGGGCATTCAGACCTACTTTCAAAAAGCGGGCAGGTTTCCCCTCTATATTCACCCTTGAACGTATGGTAGAAAATTCATCTCCCTTTACTAATGACTCATTCGACATATACCCCAATGACCAGTAATAAGAAAAATCTTCTTTTTTCCCGGAAAGACTTATGTTATAATCCTGCCTCGGACCATTATGAAAAATATAGTCTTCCCAATCAATACTTCTTCCCGCTTTGTAATTCTCTATCTCCAATCCGGTCAGTCGCAGTCCCGACAACCAGGCATCTACCAGATTATCCGGTGTGGTACTATGGTAGGCCATCCATTGATCCAAATATTGAGAATCTATCGTACGCGGATCATCAAAAGGGCTCCAAGGAGTCTGTGGTACAGTTGCACTATAAACTGACTTAAACATATCAGAACGCCACTTAATAAATCCATCTTTATCATACGGCTTTACCCTGTTCGCTGTAGTAGCTATACCGATACTTCCATTAAAGTTGACAACAGGTTTTTGAGAGTTTCCTTTCTTGGTTGTAATAGCGACTACTCCATTGGTGGCTCTCGAACCATAAACCGCAGCGGAACTTGCATCTTTCATAATATCCAGCTTCTCAATATCATTCGGGTTTATATCTGAAATATCACCATTATAGATCACTCCATCGACAATAATCAGAGGGCTCGATCCGGCAGTCAACGTATTGTCACCACGAATCATCATATCACTATTTCCCTTCGCAGAAACAGAGTATCCCACACTCATACCCGGAATACTGTTGCGCAATAAATCGCCAACACTGGATGGAGTATAGTTTTGCATACTTTCCGCTTTCACCTGAGAAATAGATCCGGTTAGGTCACTTTTCTTTGCCACTCCATAACCCACAACAACTACTTCATCCAGAATTTGTGAATCTTCCTGCAAAGTGACTGTTATATTCTGATTATTTTTTACAGGAATCTCTTGGGTAAGATATCCGATATAAGAAATCTGTAGAACTGCATTTTCCGCAACATTCAGGGAAAAGTCTCCATTCACACTGGTGATTGTACCATTTGATGTTCCTTTTTCCATGATATTACATCCAATGACCGGCTCTCCGGTATTATCCTTAATTATACCCGTAATTCGCTTGCCTGTTTGCTGAGTGGCCTTACTCTTTTCATCTGCTTTAAAAATAACGATGTGCTTATCCTCTATTATATATCCCAAATCCTCCCCTTTAAAAAGAGCATCCAAAATTTGGGTGATGCTGCCATTCTTAATATCAAGGGATACTTTTTTCTTCAGGTTGATTTCCTCATTGCGATACCATAAAGAATATTCTCCCTTTTGCTTGATCTGTGCCAAGGCTTCTTCTAGCGTTACATTTGTTAAGTGGAGAGATAGGTTCTTTACCTGTGAATAAGCTATTTCCGTAGATGCCAAAAAGAATATAATTACAAGAAATAGATAATAAATACGACGAGGGTGTTTATTTTTTAAATTTAAATCCATATTTTTGTATTGATTTTAGGTTTGTAAATCCATGAACAATTACAGACTCTAGTCTTAACTGAAGCGAAAAATGTTAGCGCATTTTTCGCTTTTTCCATACTACTATATCATTTCATCATAGGCATTTTTTTTAGGGTTAATAAATTCTTTTCCGAGTTCTTTTATTTTCATCTATATAGATCATATATTCTTCAATCCTGTATTTTAAACGTTTATCTGCAGTTATCACACGCAATATTTGCTCCAGATTCTCACCTCGTAAGAAGTCTCCGGTCAGAATAATATCCTCAATATTAGAAGAGGTTATGCAAATATTTACATTGAAAATACGTTCAAGCTGTTTGACTATTTCTTTCAAAGGAAGTGCCCTGAAATAATAGATCCCGTTTCTCCACGATGTATAATGGGCAATATCCACTGTACGTGTAGTCAAAGAATGATTGTGCTTATCATAATATGCTTGTTCGCCAGGAGACAGGAAGATTCTTCTTTTCTTGTCTTTACTCTGCACCTCGACTTTTCCTTCTGATAAAGAAACCTCAATCCAGTCATCTTCTTCGTATGCTTTTACATTGAATTGTGTACCCAATACTTCAACGTTAATCTGATTAGCCTTCACTATAAAAGGATGCTCGGCATCATGAGCCACCTCAAAGAAAGCTTCTCCATTTATTTCGACTTCCCTGTTCTTTGAGACAAAAGCATTGGGATAAGTGATTGTAGTTCCGGCATTCAAAATGACTTTACTCCCATCGGGCAAAGTGATTGTTGATAACATACCGAATGGATTAGACATCTCTATTGGGTGACTGTTGACTTGATTGAAACCTTCTTTATATGAAAAATAGCCGGTCATTCCCAATAGAATTGCAATAGAAGCGGCCACAGTGCTGATCTTTAGAAGACGCCTGATGTATCGGCTCCTGTTTATCCGTTTATGAACTTCTTGCAAGATATAGGATTTCATTTCTTCTTCTTTCTTTTCGATTTCAGAAGAAAGTTTCATTTCACGAATCAACTGGCGGAAACTACGATTATCATCATTAGAATGACTCCAGTCTTCTAACATCGCTTTTTCACGATCACTGATGTCATGAATTAATTCATTTCGTAGAATATCAATAAAGTTGTTTTCCTCGCTCATAATTAATTGTTTCTAAATTGAGGAGTAGGCTTGATGGGATTTCATTTAAAAGGCATCCCATATTTTTAAATTCTTTAACTAATAGAAGAGAAAAAGAAAGACCATAATAGAGAAAGAGTCAAGTCCGGATAATAGGGTTTTATTTGCTTGATAATCTTTTCTATAGCAATTTTCATTTGTACGCGCACCGTGTTTTCCGAAATGCAAAGTCTCTCTGCTATTTCTTTGGGTTTTAATTGCTCCTGACGAGCCATAAGAAATATCAAACGGCATTTTTCCGGCAATTCGCCAATAATCTTTCCCAATAGCTGCTCCATTTCTTTATAAGAGATCTTATCGTAAGGAGATTCTTCTTCTGTGATTTCCAATTGGACAGGTAATTCATCCAATGAGACACGGTTTAGCCTGCCATTTTTCTTATTGTAACGGGTAACCTCGTTTCTTACGGATATAAATAAATAAGCTTCCAGATTTTCTATATCCTTTAGTCTTTTGCGCGATTGCCATACAGCAAAGAAAACATCAGCAACTACTTCCCGACAAGATTCTGTATCTTTCAGAAAATAGTAAGTATAGCGAAATACCTGGTCATAATACATCTCATAGAACATATTGAATGCCAATGTATTTTCCTCTTGAATCATTGTTAAGAGGCTATGGATATCTTCTGTGTCTTTCACCGATTCTAAAATCATTTTTTTCATTTCATACTATTCCATACAACTATTCAGGAATCAATGACTGAATCTGAGAGACAAAGATATAACTGTTTATCTTTGCCTCCAAATTTAATTTATGCGAATTCAATCGTCTGTGGATAGTATTCACTGAAAAAGACAAGATTCAGTGCTCTGTAATTCTATTCTTGTTAGTTTACTGATAATCAATCAATAGCATTTACCGACGGTTTACTGCAAGATGTAAAAGCATTTACTGCCGCATGTAACGGCCTTTACCCCTTATTGTAACGACCTTTACCGCGGCATGTAACGGTCTTTACCACGGCATGTAAATGGAGTTACCGTGTGGAGTTACTAAAGTTACCATTTGGAGTAAACTGAACTTCCATGAAAGACAACTGTGTGCTTATAAAGGTGAAGTAAGATAATTCTTATCTGAAAAGAAGGAATAAAGTTATGAGCTGATTTATCTTCTACGACGTCCGAACAAGTCCTTTATTCCGTCAAGGTCGAAACCTAACGTGAAGCGAAGTGTCTGGTCGAGTGGATTGCTCTGTGCTGTAGATACCAGGTAAGCAGCATCCAGTGAAAACACACTCATCTTGAAACCTGCTCCGAAAGAGAAATACTTGCGGTTTCCTTTGTTCTCATGTTCCCAATGGTAACCACCACGAATGGAGAACTGTTCGTGATAGGTATATTCCAATCCCAACGACCATTGTATCTCCTGCAGTTCTTCCTTGAAACCACCGGGAGCATCACTGAAAGATTTGAAAATACCCTTAATGGGTGAGATATCATTATAATCACGGTCCAGACGTTCTTCATATTCTTCCTGTGACTCGTCTTCTCCACGGATAGGACGGGTGGGAACCATATATTTATTGGCGTCGAAACTAACTCCAATTGTATTGTAATCATCTATCGGGAACAGTAAAGAAGCACCCAAACGCAAGTTAGTAGGCAGGAACTGACTGGTATTACCGCTATCATAAGAAATCTTCGTACCGATATTAGAAGCATTCAATCCGAAAGAAAGCATGCACTCACGCTGGGCAAGTATGACGTAATTTGTATAATAGAAGGCAATGTCGGCAGCAAAAGCGGAACCGGCAGAAACTTCTTCGTCTTCCCTGTATGCCAGGTCGGAGTAAATATACCGTAATGCAACTGCTGCAGAGAAACGCTCGGAAAGCATACGTGAGTAAGCTATATCCACCGCCATCTCATAAGGTTTAATCGTATATCCCGGAGAATTCTCGTCACCGGTATATCCCACGGGTACTTCCCCCAAAGAAAAATAGCGCAAAGAACCGCTGACTGCCTGATAATCTCCGATGCGATAGTACCCTGCCAGATATGCCAAGTCAATATCATTCACCAGCTTACGCAACCAGGGAGTATATGAAACCGCCACTCCGGCACGGCTGATAGTAAACGGATACTTTGCCGGGTTCCAGAATTGGGAGTTCACATCCGGATCTGTAGCCGCGCCCACATCTCCCATACCACCACCACGGGAGTCAGGGGCAATCCCTAGAGAGTTAACACCGGTATTAACAGGGTTAAACTGATTCTTGTCCTGAGCAAGAAGGTGTACGGACAAGAAAGCTATGATTAATGATAAGATGTATTTCTTCATACGATATTATTTAATTCTTCATCTGCGGATGAAGAATATCTTTTTAATACTAATTAAACAGAGAATCCCCCTGTTTATTGTGACAGGATGATGATTTTCTGTGATTTCGTACTTTCACGACTGCCATCAGAGACAATAGAAGCACGATATAGATAAACACCCGGTGCCAGGCGTTGCCCACCGTTACTACACAAATCCCATTCTACATAGTAGGTTTGTCCTTCAGATATTCCTTTCTCCATCTGTGTCCACATTTCCCGCCCGGCAAAATCATACACGGACATACGGACTGAAAGTGTGGAACCGGGGCGATTGTGAGAAAGAATAAATGTAGTACTTTCACGGGCAGGACTCTGTGTGCAAGTTACTGAAAAGAGACCGGGACGTAGCCCTCGAACCACCTCAAACTCTAAAGTCTTTGTAGAAGAATTATTCAGTAAATCCCAAGCACGGAATGACAATATATGTTTCCCCTCCGTAAGTTCGGGCACTGAAAAATGCACTGTACCCCGGGTATAATCTCCCGCTACCGGAGTATAATAATCATTCAGATTGTAAGTCGACACCGCACTGCCGTCTATACTAAGCGAAAGGTCATGCCCGATACCATTGCCAACCGTATTGATACCATCCGCATCTTCTAACTCGGCTACAAACAAGGGAGTAGTATTGGTTTGTCCACCGGAACTGAAGTCCGGCGCATTCAGATAAATGGTTATCTTAGGGCCTAACGTATCTGCCAAAGAAACATCATCATCCGTACCGCCTACCAGGAAACGGTCGAAAGCTCCGCCCGCTTCATTAGAGTGAACAGCATCCAGAGCGTAAAGACTCAATAAGCCTTCTTCATCGGAATAATTGATATCCAACGGTACAGGGAAAGTAAACTCAAACCGCCCCTGACGAACCGAATCACTGCCTGAGAAGAGAGTTTTACTGCGCTCCGTATAAGTATAAGCCCCCTCACCACGATTATCAAGAGTGGTTACTTCTTCCTTACTATCCAGTACAGTAGGATGCACTGTGCCGGTAAAGTCTTCTGCTAAAGCACCTTCGGGAGTCAGGATACGTCCTTTTACAGTAATCTTGCTACCGGCTTTCACCTGCGGATAGGTGTTTGTTTCTTCTGCTACATTCACTCCGGCAAATTCATCCACCAGGATTTGATAATCAGGATATGCCAGGGTCAAGGCAGGATCGCCGATCAGAGAGAAATTCAATTTATTCTTGTCAGTAGCCAAAGATGCATCGCACTTTGAAAGCCGCATAACATCTCCCAGTCGCAGGCGTTTACCTTCAGGGCGGGAAAAGATATGACGAAGGAAAGCCTGGTTTAAAGTAGAATTCTGCGCAGCATATACCACCCGGGAAGTGGTGAGCAAAGCAATAGCCCCGCCTTTGGCATTCAGGAATGCCTGCTCTCCGGCGGAAGTCTGGATATCGTCGAAACGGGTAAAGTCACAAGTAGCTGTTATCCATAGAGGAAGACGTGGAGATGTCATCTTGGTAATATCTCCCATGTTCAGCAGATTCTCCTCTGCCCAGGCGGAAGTACTTCCGTGCCCTGTATAGTTGACTACCAGCATGCCTTTGTCGAATAATTGCAATAGGCGTTTTGTTGCATCGGGATAAGTTTCTCCGGTAGCAGAAGATTCGCGACGGAAAGCATCGGCATAGATTCTTTCAACAAGGAAGGAAGGATAATTCCGTTCTGTATAACTTGCCAGGATTTCAGATTGGGACATGTGCAGTCTGCCATCCCCGTCATCGCCCACATAGCAAACGGTGTGTTTCCACGGTCCTGCATGCTTATTTTCCATATAAGCGATGGTCTTATCAACAGTAGCTTTTGCCTCAGCAGCCGTGCGAACCGGGAAACGCCCGATACCTATATCCAGCATGGCATCTGACAGATTTTCACCTTCTCCATCATCGAGAAAGCCGAAATAATCGTCCGTTACATAGGAAGAGGTTTCCTCAAGAGAGGTTTCCGATTGATAAGATAGCAAAAAGTTTTCAGGCCGATAATTCTTCCAGGAGGAAGTCAGCATACGGTTATCATAACTGCAATCTCCGAAAAATAACAAATATTTAGGACTTTCAGCCTTATTCGGAAAACGATCATACAACATCTTCATCAAACGACGGTAAGCCGTTCCATCCGGTGTACCGGAAGAGAATTCATTGTAGATTTGCGGAGCAGCAAGAACAAGAACAGACAGGCCATCTTTTTCACGGTGTGCTTGTGCCAGCCGTTCCGCCTGTGTCATCAGGTCTTTCCGGTCGGGAGAAATAATAATCATATCCGTGGCTCCCAAAGAGTGCAGATTTTGATTTGCAATATTCCCGACTGTTTCTACCGTATCAAAGCCGGAAGCTTCCGGAGTGATGGCTACGAACTCACGCAATTTTCCTGCGGGAATGGTAAACGTATATGTGTCGCCTGCAAAGCTGCCTTCCATCCTGCAAATATTTGCGGGATCGGTGACATCCCACACAACAGTAGAAGCTGTGGCACCGGAAAGTACAAATGTCGTCTCTTTATTGATGGAGGTCAAAGAACGGAAAGTAAGGTAAGGAGCAGCATTCAGCGTAAGCGAGCGGATATAGTTCAAAGCAATATAATCCAGGCGCCCCGATGTCCCGGAAGGGCGGGTATGGGTAACGGTCACTACAGTATTCTCCGACTCTGTACCCAGCCAGGAGGTACTTATGGAGGCAGAAGTAGCTCTAGTGTAATATTGATTGTCGGAAGATATGGATGCCAGTGTAGCATTTCCTCTCGCCTTACCATTCACTGCAACCGAATAATAGGTAGATGCTCCAATGGAACGGGCAGCAAAAACTGTGGTCAGCCATACAGAATCTTCCGGAACGATACCCGGCAAACTCAACGTATAATTCTTGGTGTTACCCGTCGCATAATCATAATCTTCATATAGTTGTCTGCCGGTACTTGCCCAACTATATACCTCTTTTTCATGCAGAGTATAGGAATTAAAGGCCGTCAACCTGTTGGTAGAAGGTTCTTTCAAAGAAGAAAGGACTTCGACTTCCATTTCCGGAATATCCTCCCGGTCAGTCAGGAAATAATAACCTTCATCGGAATAGAAGTTACGTTCGCGAACAAAGTAAGTGTTATCGGAACTCGGTTTCCAGGATACAGTGCCACGACCATAAAACAACACACCGTCTGACAAACGCAGCAAGGGAACTTCGGGTAAATCTGCTGCCGGATGTTCATTGAAACGCTGGGATAACAAATAACCACCATAACCAAATACGCGGACTTTCTCGGGTCTTGAGAATCCCATCTTCTTTAATTCGGCATTCGTGATTTTAAAGACTCCGGTATTTCTCACACCTATCTTTGTCCAACGACCTGAAGCGAGAAGCGAAGTAGTGCAATCTTTTAAAGAAGCTCTGGTTAAAGTTGTTCCCGAGCCTCGAGTGGCTGTTCCCTCTCCTATTCCATCTTTCTTTGGATAGGATTTCACGGATAACTTGAACGAGTTCAGCCGTTGGTAGCTTCCTTCACGAAAAACTACAGGGACAAAACTTATGGAGAGAAAACCATGATGTGCAGAGATTTTTGTGAAAGAGTTTATCTGCGGAGATGCCGGTAAACCTTCCCGGAAAGCAACATTTTCATTAGGTAGCTGACGCAAACTGTCGAGCCGTATCTCTAATGCTGTCACCTCATTCCGGCTTAGTTTCTGGTATTCCGGAAATTCAATTTCTACCTGATAAGTAAAGGAACGGAAGTCGTTCCCTAACGGAAGTTCGCGCGTCACCACAGGAAGCGTCTGTGCAGAAGACAATTCCTGCCAGTTCAGCGTAATGAATTCCTGCGCTGAAACCGGAAGAAGAAAAGCAATAAAGCAACAAAGCAACCAGCAACGTTTGATAAACATATCGTAATAAATTGACTCAACGAATATAAAAGTCGAGCAACTTATCTTCTCCGAGGTATCCTTGTAAATGCTGTCCTATCTGTACCGGGCCTACGCCTGCGGGAGTTCCCGTAAACAACAGGTCACCAATTTTCAGCGTCATAAAGCGGCTGACGTATGCAATTATCTCATCCACTTTGAAAAGCATATCCGAAGTATTGCCATGCTGTACTTCCCTTCCGTCTATTTCCAGACGGAAATCAAGCTGCTGCAAATCGCCTCCTGCCTGCTCCAAAGGAACAAAAGTTCCGATAGCTGCCGAATTGTCAAACCCTTTGCAAAGTTCCCAGGGATTACCCGCTTCACGGAACTTACGTTGTAAGTCGCGTGCCGTAAAGTCGATGCCTACAGTCACTGCGTCATAGTAACGGTTGGCAAAACGCGGCGCAATGTTTTTTCCCAAACGGCAGATACGTACCACCACCTCAGTTTCGTAATGAACCTCATCCGAAAAATCGGGAATAAAGAAAGGCTTTCCGTCTTTCAATATAGCCGAGTCGGGCTTCATGAAGATAACCGGCTCTTTATTAACTAACGTATGCCCCAGCTCTTTATTGTGCAGTGCATAGTTCATTCCGACAGCAATAATCTTCATTATTCGATTTCGTTAAAATTCAGGCGGTTGAACATCACCGCCAAATGAGCATATAGAGAAGTATTCTGAACAACGATATTTTCCGGCACACGGATACGGAACGGCGTAAAGTTCCATACAGCTTTGATGCCACCGGCTATCATGGTGTCCGTAATGCATTGGGCTATCTCGATAGGTACAGTCAGCACACCGATGTTCACATCATATTCGCGCATCTTCTGCTCGAATTCACTGGAATGGAAGATCGGAATTCCGTTCAATGTAGTGCCTACCAATTCCGGGTTCACATCAAATGCCGCTACAATTTCCAGCCCGAAATGCTTCAAACCGGAGTCGCGCAACAATGCACCACCCAAGCTACCTACTCCAAACAGAAATGCTTTATGCATATCGGTAAATCCGAGGAAGTCTTCCAATACGGCTATCAGAGTATCGACTTCGTAGCCCACACGCGTACGCCCGGAGATGTTGACATACGACAAATCCTTGGCTATCTGGGAAGCATCTATATTGATTTCTTTGGATATCTGTGTAGAAGAGACGTACCGTTCGCCCCGCTGCTTGAGCAGCTTAACATTCGACAAGTACCACGGCAACCTGCGCAAAGTAGGCTCCGGCACTTTCATGCTATCCTTATATTGAATTGCCTGGTTCGTGGTCATTTTCTTCATTTCTTTCGGTTACGGGTTGACAAAAATACGTTTTTTTCTGAAAAGAATAGTCCTATAGAAGAAAGTTAACATAATTTCTACAAAAGTTTTATTGATCGTCAAAGAGAGATAACGGTAAACTAAGGGAAACTCCCACCGAATGGAACTTCAGACAATCGAAACCGGCAAAGACTCCTATCCGTGCCCTATCGGAAAACCCGATCGAATATCCGATCTCCGTATAGGGACGCCGACCATATATCACAATGGAACGAAGATGCAATGCTTCATCAAATGCTTTTCTTGACAGAAAAGGAAGATGTTTCAAAAGCAGATATGGAGTATACCAGGAGACATTAGCCTGTGTCCAGCGGGTATTAGTGGACAAAGCATAGTTATCCAGTAAACTAAACCCGGTATCGAAAGAACGTTCCGTAACCAGTATGCGGGTAGAAGCAAAATGCTTGAAGTCGGGGAACTGGAGATTCTTGGCATCAAAGAATGAGCCTGCATTCACTGACCAATACAGACGATTGAACATGCCGAACTCGATTTTCTGTTTGGCAGAGAATTGCATCAGGTGGTACGAGGTCAGATAACGGCTACCGCTCATAGGGAAGGCTCTGTCATATTTCAGGGCAAATGTAGGATAACGGGAAGCTTCATACACTTTCTTACCTTGCGACATGTGATAGTAGTGAGCCGGAGTATACTCCAACTCAAAAGAAGCTTTCAGGATATCATTCTCAGGCATCGGCCGGAAAGCAGTGTTTTCCGGAATATTCGGCTCGGCATCCCTCTTGAACCAACTTTTACGGATATGGTTATCCAGCATCTTCCTGCGTTGCCAAGAAAGTGAGGAAGAAAAAAGTAATCCGTTAGCCGGCTCTATCGCATGGTCAACTGTGAAGAAAGTATTCTCGTAAAGCTTCAGATGGTTATGGCCGAACAACGAGCTGGACATACTATTAATCAAACGGGATTCTCCGCTTTCCGAATTATAATCGGCAGACAGAAGACCTCCGGAAAGGGATAAATAGCCACGGTTCCGGGGAGCATAATCCAGCGTCAATTCTCCTTGTCCAATCCAGTTTTTGCGGGCTGTGGTATAATAGAAAGAAGGTACAAAACGAAGTGTAGAAGATTCTGATAACTTCACTCCTGTTTTTAGCTTTACTCCTAACCAGAAGCCATCCACAAAATTATATTCGGGAATATAAGCGGAAAGACCGGGTAAAGTCAGCCAGGCACTTTTATTGGAAGTTCTGAAAGTCTTTCCCCACATAATGGTGTTCAGTACTTGCCCGACTACTGTTTTCTTCCCGGACTTTTCTCCGGGTGACGAATCTTTCAAAGCAATCTTTTCTTCTTTATATTGATAACTCTGCACTTCTTCCAACCGCAACGGCACGTTACGGATAGTGGTCCAATAAAGAGAATCTCGCTTGTCGGCAAGCGAATCAACCTGAGTATCTTTGCGTCCGATCCGTGCCGGACGTTCAAATTTATGTTTCTTTGGCTGCACCATTGCGGTGGTGGTAACTACAGGTTTTGTTGTTGTATCCGTATTGGTTTCCGGCTGGATATCCGTTTTTACCTCTCTATAGTGTATTGCCGCCAGATAGGAAGCCTCTGCCTTGAAACCCATTATATCGATGGTAGAAGAGGTAGTAATAGAAACCGGCAGAAAGACAGAAGACTGTACTTCCTTGCAAGTGATCTTAATCTTTGCTTTCAGCCCGGTAGCACGAACATTGACATCAGCAGCCGATATACACCACAAATCTTCTACAATGAACAGGTCTCCTTCCAGCAAACGGTTATCATCTTTCTTGGGAATCACACGGATCTTATTTATCATTTGCCCTTCTTCTACAAAACAAGCGTCAAGTTTAAAACAATAGTATGAAAAGGCATTTTTGTTTAAAGGAGAGACTTTACCGAAAAGTTCAGAAGTATAGAGATTAACTGTAGTTATCCCCATGTCCACCTGTATTTCCTCAGGAAAAGAGTTTTTATTGGCTAATACCTTATTATTCCAGATATTGGGAGCAGTAAAATTCACGATCTGCTGTTGCTCCAAGACAAACAGCTTTCCAAGCCATTCTTTTGCATCTTTCCGCACCTCTTTGGATAGTTTCAGGACAGCAGGAATAGCGATCCCTTTACCGGTTCCTTTCAGATATGTACCGGCTGTATAGCTTTTTATCTGAGTACGATAATAAGGAGCACGCGCTATCGCTTTGCGCATCACTGCATAGGCGGGATCTTCATTTCCCTTGGTGATGCTTACTTCCGGCAGGCTATAGGTACGTTCGGCAAGCACTATATCCTTCTCATAATCACGATTCAGCATTTGAAAAGTAAAGGTCTGGGATATGAATCCTAAAGAAGAGACCTCACAGGTATATTGTCCGGCAGATAATTTCGTTTGAAACCGCCCATGCTCATCGGTAGTTAAACCTGACTTCATTTCTCTTAGATAGAGGGCGGCATAAGGAACCGGCTTCCCATCAGTATCCGTAACAGTACCCTTGAAAGATTGCGAAAAAGATAGTAGAGTAACCAAAGACAATAGAAATAGCCAGATGATTCTTTTCATATTTCGTATACTTGAAGCTAATTAGCGTTTTCTATTAGACGACAAAAGTCTCAAAAGATTGCAAAGTTCCACGCAAAATATTACTTTTGATTCTTAAAACAGAACGAATATGAAGAATAATGATTGGAAAGAACGGTTGAATGTGGTTTATTCTACCAATCCGGACTATAGTTATGAAATGGAAGATGATGGGGAACAAGTTACCCCGGAAGCTTCTCAACAGAAATTGCGTGTTCAGTTGGATCGCAAGAATAGAGGAGGAAAAGTAGTCACACTTGTCACAGGTTTCGTAGGTACGGAGAATGACCTGAAGGAATTAGGTAAATTGCTGAAGTCTAAATGTGGCGTAGGCGGAAGTGCCAAAGACGGAGAAATCATCGTACAAGGAGATTTCAAGCAGAAAGTGCTGGAACTACTTAAAAAGGAGGGATATACGCAGACTAAGCCGGTCGGATAATCCGGTTCACCGAAACAGACGGTCTATCAGTAAGTATATCACTTCTTCTAAAAGAAGCAAATATGCATAAAAAAACGACCGCAACGGAAATTCCCGTGCGGTCGTTTTCTATATATATATTGAGTTGAATTATTCAGCTTTCAAAGTGAAACGCTTGAAATCTACAATCTTCAATTCAGGGTCAGCTGCTGCCAACACTTCTCTTACAGTCTTCTTAGAATCCATAATATTTTCCTGGTTCAGCAAGCAAACTTCTTTCAAGAACTTAGCCAGACGACCTTTAGCGATGTTCTGGATCATTTGTTCAGGCAGGTGTGCAGCCTTTTCAGCAGAAACAGTAGCAATGATTTCTTTTGCTTTTGCTACATCTTCAGCTGTAATCCAACCTTTAGCCATGTTGCTTTCCATGTGGTCTTCGCTGTCCACGTGAGCCGGATTGATATTTGCTTTCTTCAAAGCAGCCTCAACAGCTTTCTGTACCTGTTCTGCTTTTGTCTTTTCGATAGCAACTTCAATCTCTTTCTGCTTCACATCTTCAGAAACGCCGTCCTCATCAATTGCAAGAGGATTCATAGCTGCAATCTGCATAGCCACTTCCTTAGCCAACTGTTCGTTAACTTCTTTGTTGAAAGCAGCGATCGTGCAAAGACCGTTTCTATTCATGTGATTGTAAACGACAGTGCTTGCACCCTCTACAGTCAGATAGCCGTCAAGCTCCATCTTCTCACCTGTAATACCGCTACGGTCAGTCACTGCATCCTGTACAGTACCGTTACCCATCGGCAATGCTTTTACCTCATCCAAAGTCTTGCAGTTGTTAGCTACAGCAAGATCCAGAATATCTTGAGTCAATTTTATAAAATCAGCATTCTGAGCCACGAAGTCAGTTTCACACTTCAAAGCAATGATAACGGCAAAGTTACCGGTAGTCTTAGCCAGAACACAACCTTCAGAAGCTTCACGGTCTGAACGCTTAGCGGCAACAGCCTGTCCCTTCTTACGGATTATTTCCATTGCCTTGTCGAAATCGCCTTCAGCTTCCGTCAACGCATTCTTGCAGTCCATCATACCTGCTCCGGTCATTTTACGGAGTTTGGTAATATCAGCCATTGTTACAGCCATAATATATTTTCTTTTTATAATTAATATTCAAAATGATAGAATGGTAAGATGATAGGATGGTAAGACGACATTATCATCTTATCATTTTACCATCTTACCATTCAAGTATGATTAAGCCTCTTCGTCTTCCTTCAGGAAAGCAGCAGCCTTAGCTGCATTGATTGCTTCCTCGTCAGATTTGTCGAGTCTTGCTTTTGTAGCTTTCTTCTTGCCTTTATTGGCAGGAGCTTCACCAGCTGCTTCCATGTCTACTTTTTCAGCTTTTCTTTCTTCCAAACCTTCCTGCATAGCGGCGCAGCAAGCATCCAGAATTACTTCTACTGATTTAGTAGCATCATCATTAGCCGGGATAACGAAATCAATGTTAGAAGGATCAGAGTTCGTATCAACGATACCGAATACGGGGATACCCAAACGGTTAGCTTCGCGAACTGCGATGTTTTCTTTCATAACATCGATAACGAACAGTGCAGACGGCAGACGAGTCAGGTCAGCAATAGAACCCAAAGTCTTGTCCAGCTTAGCACGTTGACGTGAAATCTGCAGGATTTCTCTCTTAGACAGATTAGAGTACGTACCGTCATTTGTCAATTTGTCGATGGTAGCCATCTTCTTAACAGCCTTGCGGATAGTAGGGAAGTTAGTCAACATACCGCCCGGCCAACGCTCGATTACATAAGGCATATTTACAGAGGCAGCTTTATCAGCAACCACTTGTTTAGCTTGTTTTTTAGTAGCAACGAACAGGACTTTCTTTCCTGATTTAGCAATTTGCTTCAAAGCTTCAGCAGCTTCGTCTACTTTAGCAACTGTCTTGTGGAGGTCAATGATATGGATACCATTGCGTTCCATGAAAATATAAGGAGCCATTGCAGGATTCCACTTTCTTTTGAGGTGACCAAAGTGGCAACCGGCTTCCAATAATGTATCAAAATTTGTTCTTGACATCTTGTTTTTTCTTTAAATCGTTTACTTTCTTTTTTGTTTTTTCTAAACCAACCGCCGGGTAGTCTATCATTCCAGAGTCCCGGTAGTTTAGATACTAAACGCTCTTTCAGTTGAGAGTTGAGAGATAAAAGTTGAGAATTAAGCAACTTGTCCGCCCCAACGTTTCTGCAACTCTTAACGTTTACTGAACTGGAATCTTCTACGAGCTTTCGGTTGTCCCGGTTTCTTACGTTCAACAGAACGCGGGTCACGAGTCATGAAGCCTTCAGCGCGAAGAGCAGCTTTGTCTTCAGCATTCATCTTCACCAATGCGCGGGCAATAGCCAAACGCAAAGCCTGAGACTGACCGGTGAAACCACCACCGCAAAGATTTACTTTAATATCATATTTTTCAGCAACACCCAGCTTGCTCAGCGGTTGTTTTACTACATACTGAAGAATAGTTGATGGAAAGTACTCTGCAAGGTCTCTCTTGTTAATAGTAATCTTTCCTGTACCTTCGGTTACGAAAATGCGTGCAATTGCACTTTTACGTCTGCCTAATGCATTTACTACTTCCATATCTATTATTTAAGTAAGTTTATATCAATTGATTTCGGGTTCTGAGCGTCATGTTTGTGCTCGCTGCCGGCATATACGTACATATTACTCAGCAATTTAGCGCCCAATTTGTTCTTAGGCAACATACCCTTTACTACTTTTCTCAACAGTCTGTCATCACCGTTCGGTTTAGCCTGCAGACGAGCAGGAGTCATTTCTCTCTGACCACCGGGATAACCTGTGTATGACAAATACACTTTGTCAGTCCACTTATTACCTGTCATTTTAACTTTGTCGGCATTGATAATGATTACATTATCACCGCAATCTACGTGAGGAGTAAAGTTTGGTTTATACTTTCCTCTCAACAGTTTCGCAACTTTTGCGCCCAGACGACCCAATACTTGGTCTGTAGCGTCAACAATAACCCATTCTTTGGTTACCGTAGCTTTGTTTGCAGAAATGGTCTTGTAACTTAAAGTATCCACTCTTGATTTGTTTTTTAAATGTTACTACTAAAAAAATCTTCATTACGGATTAGCTACCCCGGACAAAGGTAGATTAACTCGCTCTGAATTAATCGCTTATCCTTATTAGATAATAATCGGCTTGCAAAGGTACGGATTTTCCCAAAACTGGCAAACGTTTTCTTCTTTTTTTTAAAGAAGCTAACTATCAATCACAAGCAATGTTAGGACACAAAACAAGCAGTGTTACGATGCACAAGATTACTTGTTATGCATCGTAACACTGCTTATCATATTAGGACAACCCGCTTTAACGGACAATGTCTTCAGGGAATGCAGGTGGCATCATTACCCGTTTCCAGGTTTCATGATACCAGCAGTTCAGTTCGTTGCCGTTCAAATCTTTAGAAATAAAATACTTCAGATGCATAAGTCCACCCTCTCCCATCTCAAACTCCAGAACATTATCTTTATTATCCAGCATGGGCAGGTGAATGTTTTTTTCAATACTTTCCCGATAGCTATTATCCGTCAGCTGGGTATAGGTACCATATCCGGTGATTATAGCATCTTTGCCGGGAATAAGAGTGAAATTGACGATACGCCCGTCGTCACTCAACACCTTAAACGTGTTACTGGGCTTCAAAGCACCGGGAACATCCGGAATTTCAGATACATAGTGACACAACTGCCAGATGCCTTTCAAATCTGCAGGTTTGAAACTCGCTTTTTTTTGTGCCATCGCTCCTGTTACCGCCAGCAGCACCGCTGCCAACATGGTAATGAAATACTTCTTCTTCATGTTCGTATATATTGGGTTAACGTATTGGCATCTGACTGTCACAAATATAAGTATTTATTTTGATATTATAACAATTTATCTATAAAAAAAGAGCCCGCACAACCAAGATTGTGCGGGCTACTTCATCTGTTTATTTATGAGTTAAAACTCTGCATTACGCGGTGTACGCGGGAAAGGTATCACATCACGAATATTCGCCATACCCGTCACGAACAGAAGCAAACGCTCAAAGCCCAGACCAAAACCTGAGTGAGGACACGTACCGAACTTACGGGTATCGAGATACCACCACATATCCTTCATAGGTATATGCATTTCGTCAATACGCGTCAACAACTTGTTGTAATCCGCTTCGCGCTCGGAACCACCAATAATCTCACCAATCTTTGGGAACAATACGTCCATTGCACGTACCGTTTTACCATCTTCGTTCTGCTTCATGTAGAACGCTTTGATTTCCTTCGGATAGTCAGTCAGGATAACCGGACGTTTGAAGTGTTCTTCCACGAGATAACGTTCGTGCTCAGAAGCTAGGTCTACACCCCAGTATACCGGGAATTCGAACTTACGACCTTTAGCAACAGCCTCTTCCAGTATCTTAATACCGTCCGTATAAGGCAAACGTACGAAAGATTCCTTCAATACACTTTGCAGACGTTCAATCAAACCTTTGTCGAACATATCGTTGAGGAACTTCACATCATCAGCGCAGTTATCCAAAGCCCACTTCACACAGAACTTGATAAACTCTTCTGCCAGATCCATGTTGTCTGTAATGTCATTGAACGCAACTTCCGGTTCTACCATCCAGAACTCAGCCAAATGGCGCGGAGTATTGGAGTTTTCTGCACGGAATGTAGGACCAAACGTATAAATAGCTCCCAATGCCGTAGCAGCAAGTTCACCTTCCAGCTGTCCGGAAACCGTCAGACTGGCCTGCTTACCAAAGAAGTCGTCATCATAAATGATAGAACCGGCTTCATCCTTCTTCAAATCATAGAGGTTCTTCGTTGTTACCTGGAACATTTGTCCGGCACCTTCACAGTCAGAAGCCGTGATGATAGGTGTATGGAAATAGACGAAACCTTTCTGATGGAAAAAAGTATGGATAGCTATCGCCATGTTATGACGAATGCGGAACACTGCACCAAAAGTATTCGTACGGGGACGCAAGTGAGCAATCTCACGCAAAAACTCCAGTGTATGGCCTTTCTTTTGCAAAGGATATGTATTATCACAAGTTCCCAGAACTTCAATTTCACGAGCTTGAATCTCAGCTTTCTGGCCGGAACCTACAGATTCCGTCAGTTCACCATTCACGCTCAGACAAGCACCGGTAGTAATGTCTTTCAGCATCTCTTCATCAAAGTTTGCCAAATCTACCACAACCTGCACATTATTTATTGTAGAACCGTCATTCAGGGCGATAAAATTAACTTGTTTACTACCTCTGCGGGTACGAACCCAGCCTTTCACGTTGACCATAGCACCAAAATCTTCGCGCTTTAATACGTCAACAATCTTTGTTCTACTAATCTTTTCCATAAATTTGTGTTAAACCTATATTATATAATTACTCAAAAGAGCCCATGCGCAGGTAGTTTACTTCCTGTTCGCTCAAATAGCGCCATTCGCCACGACGCAAGCCCTTCTTAGTCAGTCCGGCAAAGAATACGCGGTCGAGTTTCACTACCTTGTAGCCCAGTGACTCAAATATACGACGAACAATACGGTTCTTACCTGAGTGGATTTCAATGCCCACTTCATCCCGTCTAACATCGTCCGTATAACTGATAGCATCTGCATGGATTTCACCATCATCCAACTGAATACCAGCTGCAATCTGCTCCATATCAGCTTTTGTCACATTCTTATCTGTATGTACGTGATAAATCTTCTTCTTCAGGAACTTCGGATGAGTCAACTTAGAAGCCAAATCACCGTCATTCGTCAGTAGCAATACACCTGTAGTATTGCGGTCCAGACGACCTACCGGATAAATACGTTCATCACAAGCACCTTTCACCAAATCCATTACCGTGCGGCGTGCCTGCGGATCATCCGAGGTAGTCACAGTATCTTTCGGCTTATTCAGCAAGATATAGATCTTACGTTCGATACTTACCGGCTGATCGTGGAATTTCACTTCGTCACCGCGTTTGATCTTGGTTCCGAGCTCTGTAACCACTGCTCCGTTTACAGAAACCACACCTGCTGTGATGAATTCATCTGCCTCACGACGAGAGCAAACACCTGCATTAGCCAAGAACTTATTCAAACGGATCGGTTCATTAGGATCAGTAAACTGCTCCTTATATTCTATCTGCTTCTTACGGCTATACTTTGCATTCGGATCATAATCCGGTGTACGGCGTTGTTGAGGGCGGCCATATCCACCCGGTCTTCCACCACCATTGGGATTAAAACGCGGACGTTGAGGACGATCGCCATAAGAAGAACCACCATAAGAGGAACTTCCATAAGGACGCTGAGGACGGTCGCCACCATCACCACTATTGTAGCGTGGACGATAAGGACGGTCATTGTTATAGGAACGCTGTCCACCATCACCACTATTAAAACGTGGGCGCTGAGGACGGTCACCATAAGAAGGACGCTGAGGACGGTCGCCACCTTCACTGTTATAGCGAGGACGGTAAGGACGATCACCACCACTGTTATTTCCATAGGATGGGCGTTGCGGACGATCGCCACCTTCGCTGTTATAGCGCGGACGATAAGGACGGTCGCCACCTTCACGGTTGTAAGACGGACGGTCACCATATGAACGTTGTGGACGTTCACCACCTTCGGCATTAGGATTAAAGCGCGGGCGATACGGGCGATCACTGCTGTAAGCACGCTGTGGACGATCACCACTCTCGCTGTTAAAACGCGGACGATAAGGTCGGTCACCACCTTCACGGTTGTAAGACGGACGGCTGTAATTGTTTTCTCTGTCAAATCTGTTGCCTGAATTCTCCTCATTGGAAGAATCGTCACGCCAAGTTTCGTTTTCTGTACTCATTGTTTTATTCGAATAAAATTAAACGTTGGCCTCACGGCCATTCTATTATCACTTTTATACCTTATATTATATATGTATACTATATTAACAATCACCGGATTTAAAATGTTGGCTTCATTATCCGGCTATTCTTTCCTACTCTTCTTTAAATACCTGTATATGTATGGGGAGTAATGACGCGCAATTCTTTCTTAATCTCTTCGCTTACATTCAACCCTTCGATAAATTCTTTTATGGAAGCTTCCGTAATAGCCTGATTGGTACGGGTCAATGCTTTCAATGCCTCATACGGATGCGGATATGCTTCACGGCGCAGGATAGTCTGAATAGCCTCAGCTACCACGCTCCAGCAATTATCCAAATCACGATAAATAGCAGTTTCATTCAGCAACAACTTGCGCAACCCCTTCAACGAACTTTGAATGGCAATCACGATATGTCCAAACGGAACGCCTACATTACGCAATACAGTAGAATCTGTCAGATCGCGTTGCAAACGAGATACCGGCAGTTTCACAGCCAGATGTTCCAGAATTGCAGTAGCTATACCCAAGTTACCTTCCGCATTTTCAAAGTCAATCGGATTCACCTTGTGCGGCATAGCACTGGATCCCACTTCACCAGCTTTGATCTTCTGCTTGAAATATTCCATGGAAATATATTGCCAGAAGTCACGGTTCATATCGATCATCACTGTATTAATGCGTTTCATTGCATCAAAGATAGCGGAAAGATTATCATAATTGGAGATCTGCGTAGTATACTCTTCGCGTTCCAATCCCAGCTTTTCAGCAACGAATTTGTTACCGAATGCTTTCCAGTCAAACTCCGGATAGGCAACATGATGTGCATTGTAATTTCCGGTAGCACCGCCAAACTTAGCAGTAATGGGGCAAGCCTTTAATGTAGCCAATTGGCGTTCAAGACGATAGACGAACACCATTACCTCCTTCCCTAAACGGGTAGGAGAAGCCGGCTGACCATGTGTCTTAGCAAGCATAGGAATAGCAGCCCAGTCTTCCGCATACGTGCGAAGCTGCGCTATCAGCTCCTCTATCTGCGGATAGTATACCTGCTCCAGAGCTTCCTTGATAGACAGAGGCACAGAAGTATTATTGATATCCTGTGAAGTCAGTCCGAAATGAATAAACTCTTTATAGTCATCCATTCCACCCATCTTATCAAACTCTTCCTTCAGGAAATATTCCACGGCTTTCACGTCGTGGTTTGTCACACTCTCAATATCCTTGATACGCTGTGCATCAGCTTCTGAGAAGTTACGATAGATATTTCTTAAAGTTTCAAATACACTTTTGTCTACGCCTTTCAACTGCGGCAAAGGCAGCTCGCACAAGGTGATGAAGTATTCCACTTCCACTTGCACGCGGTATTTCACCAAGGCAAACTCCGAGAAATAAGCCGCCAAGGCATCCGTTTTTCCTCTATATCGACCATCAATCGGAGAGATAGCTGTAAGTAAATCAAGTTCCATACGTCGTATTTTGATAATTATCGAGCCGCAAAATTAGCGTTTTTTTCTGAGTAACAAGCCATAAAGAGATAAGAAAGTTAAGAAAGGACGTTAACAGATAAAAAAATAGCCCTGCAAGAACTTGCAAGGCTATTTAATAATTTTACATCTGTGGGCGTTGACGGATTCGAACCGCCGACCCTCTGCTTGTAAGGCAGATGCTCTGAACCAGCTGAGCTAAACGCCCTTTTGGACCGAAAGTGCTTGTTTTTTTTAGTGGGCGTTGACGGATTCGAACCGCCGACCCTCTGCTTGTAAGGCAGATGCTCTGAACCAGCTGAGCTAAACGCCCATACACTTTCGTTTCAAAAGCGATGCAAAGGTACAGCTTATTTTGATATTACCAAAACAATTGCGAACTATTTTCTAAGAAATTTATACAGAAAGATATATACTTATTGAATTTCAGCATTTTAAATAAGTAACTTTTTTCTGAGACATTTCACCAACATAATCGCTATAAACCGATTCTTCGCCTTACGGAAGAATATGAGTACCCGGTGAAAGCACTTTTTCCTTACTGCCAGGCAATGCCACTACTGCCGTGGTGCCTTGCGGAACAACCACTTGAATACCGAGTTTATGATCTTGCTGCCTTATATCAACCCTGATGTCACCATAAAGAGTAGGCACCACCGCCGAAGCTTTATTCAACGAACCCAGTTGCGGAGCAACACGGAATTGCTTAAATCCGGGAGCAAGTGGTTCTATTCCACACAGTTTTTGACTCAATATAGTCAGCGGGCCACCACTCCATGCATGATTTATAGTGCCTCCACCAAAACCTTCGGCGCCTATCCCCCACCCTTCAAATAAGGTGGTATAAGGATATGACATCATTTTAGCATAACGGTCGCGCATACGTTTCAATGCAAACTCCGGTTCGCCCATCATAAACAAGGCTTCCATTACGTACTTTTCCATATAAGGACTGGCATGATATTCCTTCTTGAAAACCTTTAGCAAAGCTTTATATCTACCGACCGGTGCCAATCCACTCACTACAGCCATTGCCTGCGCACGGTCATCCGTCTCCCCATTATGCAATTTGGAACGATAAGCCTTACCATTCCAATAGCGGGCGTCAAAAGCCGCAGAGATACGTTTCATCATTTCACCGATCTGATTGGCATCATACAGTTTACGCAGATGAAGGGCAAACTCTTTTTCAGCCTTAAGAGCCAGATAATACCAACAGGTAGTAAGAACCTCCATATCAACATCCGTTCCCCAATCGCCCCAACTCCAATCACCCTGACGAACCACAGGCATACCTTGGCCATCAACCTGCCAGACTTCATGCAAATACTTCTTCAGGCCGTCGTAAATATGCGGAACAAAAGAATAATCGTCACTATAGAACGCTTGCGTGTAGAATCCATACCAGCCTACAGACGCAAGCATCTGCAAAGGAAGTTCCTTACACCAGTTCAACGATGGAACAGGAGAAGCAATAACGCCTTCCGGACGTTGCCAGTTCATCAATTCATAGATACCTTTTGCGGCCAACTGCCAACCGCGCGGATCAAGTACATAGAAAGCTTCACCCAACTCATTTACTTCATCTCCCCACCATTGAGCACGCTCACGATCAGGACAGTCCATGTAATTATCGCGCATGGTAATATATAAAGTACGCGCACTTCGCTTCCACAATTCATTATAGAAATCATCATCGCATGCGAAAGAACCTTTCATATCCGCATTATAACCCGTTTCCCGGTATTTAACGCCCAGCACTTCCACGCCGGCAGGAACAACATAAAGCACCTCATGACCATTCATCCAGCCGAAACTTTCATATTCCTGCTCACCCTCACGAGTAATGTATTCAGCTCTCACATTATTAGCACTTCCTCCCGTATAATTATCGGTCAGCATGCCAACCACCAATCCGGCAGGAGCCTTTACATGCAGATAAGGAGTTATCTGACAATTATAGGGCAAACGGCACCGAATAGTATCCCCTTTTTCATTTTTGACTACTTCCGGATAATCCGTTAACCCACCATTCTTCCACATCGGGATGGGACGGGCTACCAATTTTCCAAACGGCATTTCGTTCGGAGCCACAATTTCGATAGATGCTCCCAGCTTTCCACTGAAATCCGGCATATTCCAACCTGCCAATTCCTTACGGGCATCAAAGCGGATATTACTTTCGGATAAACGATAATTGGGGAATGGGGCTTCTGTATTCTGATAAGCCCGATACACACTACATTGCCAGCTCTTATCACTGACAATGGATAAATTTGCCCCTTGGGCACAAAACAACAAAGCTGCCGTTCCACTATTCACATGACTGAATCCGTTTTTCCCGAAATGCCACACCAGCAGAGCAATGGTATTCTCACCTTTCTCCAGATAAGGGGCAATATCCACCTGATCATAATAAGTCGCTCCGGGAGCAGGCCCCCGTTTCAATCCGCCTTCAAACACCACCATCTTGCCGTTAATCCATAGCCAATACTTAGAATCCACAGCGATATTTGCAATCATCTCACCCGGAACGCCGGGCAGATGCACCGTTTTACGAAAACAAAGCCAGGTATTCGGAGTACTTTGACAATGTTCACTACCAATCCATTTGGATTGAGGAAGGAAATCATCTGCTGCCTTTAATTGTACAGCAGCCAATATACAAACTAAAACAATAAAGAAATGGGGGATTTTTTTCATGGTTTAAGAACGCATTCTGGTTAAACAATAACTAAACCTTATCTTACCCACAAAGATAAGCATAAAAAAAAGAGATGCCAATTTAGCATCTCTTTTTTTAACTTCAGGTAAATACCTGATTACTTATATTCTTGCCAACTCTTGATAGCAATATCTTCCAGCTTCAATTCGCAGAATGCTTCGATAAAGGCACTTGCCAGACGAGCATTCGTAATCAACGGAATGTTATGGTCGATAGCACCACGACGAATACGGTAACCGTTCGTCAATTCACGCTTCGTATGGTTCTTCGGAATGTTAACGATCAAGTCGAACTTGTGTTCAGCTATCATCTTCATTACATTGTTCTCAGCATCAGGGCGTTCATCCGGCCAGTAAACAGCTTCGGTAGATACACCATGAGCATTCAAGAACGCAGCCGTACCTGCCGTTGCATAAATCTTGTAGCCTTTATCGAAAAGTACACGACTGGACTCCAACAAATCTACTTTTGATTTCATTGCACCGGAAGAGAACATAACACCTTTTTGAGGTATCTGGAAACCTGTAGCAATCATTGCACTCAGCAATGCTTCTGAGAAGTCATCACCGATACAACCAACTTCACCCGTAGAAGACATATCCACGCCCAGTACCGGGTCTGCCTTATGCAAACGAGAGAAGGAGAACTGAGAAGCTTTCACACCGATCCAATCAATATCGAATGCTGATTTATCAGGACGTGTATAAGGAGCATCAAGCATGATGCGGGTAGCCGTTTCTATAAAGTTGCGTTTCAGCACTTTAGAAACAAACGGGAAGCTACGAGAAGCACGAAGGTTACACTCGATTACCTTCACTTCATTGTTACGTGCCAGGAACTGGATGTTGAACGGACCGGAGATATTGAGTTCCTTCGCAATCTGACGGCTGATCTTCTTAATGCGACGTGCCGTAGCAAAGTAAATCTTCTGTGCCGGGAATACCAACGTAGCATCACCAGAGTGCACACCCGCAAATTCCACATGCTCGGAAATAGCATATTCCACCACTTCACCATTCTGTGCTACAGCATCAAATTCGATTTCTTTTGTATTCTGCAAGAATTGAGAGATTACTACCGGATATTCCTTTGATACCTCAGCAGCCATCTTCAAGAAGTTTTCCAATTCTTCTTCATCATAGCATACGTTCATCGCAGCACCCGAAAGCACATAAGACGGACGAACCAATACCGGATAACCGACTTTTTCTACGAAACCTTTCACATCTTCCAGACTGGTAAGTTCCTGCCAAGCCGGCTGGTCAATACCCAGTTGGTCGAGCATTGCAGAGAACTTGTTACGGTTTTCAGCACGGTCGATAGAGATAGGAGAAGTTCCCAGGATGGGTACTGACTGACGGTGCAGCTTCATTGCCAGATTGTTCGGAATCTGTCCGCCTACAGATACAATTACACCACGAGGCTGTTCCAAGTCGATAACATCGAGTACACGTTCGAAAGAAAGTTCGTCGAAGTAAAGACGGTCGCACATATCGTAGTCAGTAGATACAGTTTCGGGGTTGTAATTGATCATAATAGACTTATAACCCAACTTGCGTGCTGTCTGCACTGCATTTACCGAACACCAGTCGAACTCTACGGAAGAACCGATACGGTAAGCACCGGAACCCAGTACAACTACTGATTTTTCATTCTTATAATAGTTCACATCATACCCTTCAACGGCATATGTCATGTACAGGTAGTTAGTCAGTTCCGGATGCTCGGAAGCTACGGTATTGATACGCTTCACTGCCGGCAGAATACCCAACTCTTTACGACGGGCACGCACCATCAGGTTTTCCTTCTCCATATTACCTTGCGGATCGAGTACAAAACGTGCAATCTGGAAGTCAGAGAAGCCCAGCACTTTTGCTTGACGCAATACATCTGCCGGAATATCTTCCACCTTATTATATTGAGAAAGTTTCAACTTATAGTCAACAATGTTCTTCAATTTGCCAAGGAACCAGGGATCGATCTTCGTCAGGTCGAAGATACGGTCTATTGTATAGCCATTTTCCAAAGCTTCAGCAATAGCGAACACACGCAAGTCCGTAGGACGTGAAAGTTCGCGGTCCAGATCATCAAAGTGCAGGTCGTTGCCTACAAATCCATGCATACCTTGACCGATCATACGCAACCCCTTCTGGATAATTTCTTCGAAAGAGCGTCCGATAGACATGATTTCACCAACAGACTTCATGCTGGAACCGATTTCGCGAGATACACCAACGAACTTCGTCAAGTCCCAACGAGGGATTTTACAAATCAGGTAATCCAGTTGCGGAGCCACGTATGCAGAATTCGGAGTTCCCATTTCACCAATCTGGTCGAGCGTATAGCCCAATGCAATCTTAGCGGCAACGAATGCCAACGGATATCCTGTAGCCTTAGAAGCCAAAGCAGAAGAACGGGACAGACGAGCATTTACCTCGATCACACGGTAGTCGTTTGTTTCAGCATTGAATGCATACTGAATGTTACATTCACCCACGATACCCAAGTGACGGATACACTTTGTAGAGAGGTCTTGCAACATCTTCACCTGTTCGTCAGTCAGTGAACAAGTCGGAGCTACTACGATAGACTCTCCCGTATGGATACCCAGCGGGTCGAAGTTTTCCATGCTTGCCACTGTAAAGCAGTGGTCATTTGCATCACGGATTACCTCGAACTCAATTTCTTTCCAACCTTTCAGAGACTCTTCTACCAGAATTTGTTTAGAGAAAGCGAAGGAGCTTTCAGCCAGTTTCAGGAACTCTTCCTTATCCTGACAGATACCGCTGCCCAAACCACCCAGTGCGTAAGCAGATCGAACCATAACCGGGAAGCCAATGTGTTCAGCAGCCGCAATAGCATCTTCCATGCTCTCTACAGCCTGGCTGACAGGAGTCTTCATCTCGATCTCGTCCAGTTTCTTCACGAAGAGGTCACGGTCTTCCGTATACATGATAGCTTCTACCGAAGTACCCAATACGCGTACACCATATTTGTTCAGGATACCACTTGTGTACAACTCAGCACCGCAGTTCAAGGCAGTCTGACCACCGAAAGCCAACAGGATACCATCAGGTTGTTCCTTCTTGATGATTTCTTCTACGAAATAAGTAGTTACAGGCAGGAAATAAACCTTATCTGCGATACCTTCCGAAGTCTGGATAGTCGCAATGTTCGGGTTTACCAATACTGAACTGATACCTTCTTCACGCAAAGCTTTCAATGCTTGCGAACCGGAATAGTCGAACTCCCCGGCCTGACCGATCTTGAGTGCACCTGAGCCCAAGACCAACACTTTCTTCAAATTCTTTTCCATATATTCTCTTGTTGTCTATTAAGTTTCTTTCTATACATTCGGGCACAAAAAAAATGCGTTACCCAACAAAGGATTAACGCATTACCAAAGAACTAACAATATCTTCTCAGAGAAAGAGAAATCATCGACTAACGAATGAAATTCATTCGAATGCAGATTATATGTATCTCTTTTCCCGTGTTGTTGCATCGTTGCTTTAAAATTTGTGCAAAGTAACGACTTATTTCAATAATAAACAAATTATAGCCCATGAAATTAGCTTTATTATAAAGTCACGTTCTCCTTACCACAAAAACATAATAAACCTGCTACAAAACTTTCTCACTCCGGTTTTAAACTTTATCTTTGCACTGAAGATATATATCTTCAAACTGAACATAAGCACCTTCAACTTGAAGATATTTATCTCCAGCCTGAATATAACTTTTCTTCCTAATCACAGGTATCTCCATCCCTAAAGAGAAGGCACCTCAAAGTTAAGGAGAGTCTTCATTTATCATTAACTGTTAGCACGAACATCATTAATAGCATTAAAATACAATGGCTGAATATGAAATGCAGGAGTCGAACCTGCCAAATGAAGAGGGCAAACGAATCCTCTTTCCACGCATGAAGTTATGGAACCAAGTAAATCTGGAATACATTGCGAGCAACATTAATTATGCCAGTACCTTCACCCCGGGAGACATCATCGGATTGGTACACTCGCTCACCCAAGAAATTGCCTACCAAATGGCACAAGGCAATTCGGTAAAGGTAGACGGACTGGGCATCTTCACGCCAGCACTGGGATTGCGCAAAGGCAAAGAACGGGAATCGGGCGAGAAAAAGGGACAGCGACGAAATGCGATGAGCATCTGCGTACAGAATATTAATTTCCGTGCCGACAAGCAATTCATCGAGGAAACCGGAAGACGCTGCATATTAAACCGCTCGGAGATAAAGCCCAACCGCTCATCCTCAAAATACACGCCGGAACAACGGTTACAACTGGCACAAAAATATCTGGAAGAACATCCTTATATGAGAGTGAATGACTATTGCCAACTAACCGGTTTGCTGCGAAACACCGCCGCCAAGGAACTGAAGCACTGGAGGGAAATGCCGGAAACAGGCATTACCACCAACGGACGAGGTTCGCATAAGCTCTATGTGAAGCGGAAAGAAACAGCTTTTCCTTGAGGTTTCGATAAATATCGGTATCTTTGCAGTCATATTAAAATTCACGAAAGAAAAAACAAAGAAAATCATAGATATGACTAAAGAGAAAATCATCCTCACGGGCGACCGCCCAACAGGACGCCTGCACATAGGACACTATGTAGGCTCATTGAGAAGAAGAGTAGAGTTGCAAAACTCCGGTTTATATGACAAGATATTTGTCTTCATTGCTGATGCACAAGCATTAACAGACAATGTGGACAATCCGGAAAAAGTACGCCAGAACGTTATCGAAGTGGCCCTTGACTATCTGGCATGCGGACTGGATCCGGAGAAAAGCACCATCTTCATCCAATCACAAATTGCCGAATTATGCGAGTTGAGCTTTTACTTCATGAATATGGTAACTGTGAGCCGCCTGCAACGCAATCCTACTGTGAAAGCCGAAATCCAACTACGCAACTTCGATGCCAGCATTCCCGTGGGTTTCTTCACCTACCCCATTAGCCAGGCAGCAGATATCACAGCTTTCAAGGCAACAACTGTCCCTGTAGGTGAAGACCAGGAGCCAATGCTGGAGCAAGCCCGCGAAATCGTTCGTCGCTTCAACTATATCTATGGTGAAACGCTGGTTGAACCGGAAATCCTTCTGCCCGACAATGCCGCTTGTCTGCGCCTTCCCGGAACAGACGGAAAAGCCAAAATGAGCAAGAGCCTGGGTAACTGTATCTACCTTTCCGACTCTGCCGACGAAATACAGAAAAAAGTGAAGAGCATGTACACCGATCCCGATCACTTGCGTGTACAAGACCCGGGTAAAGTAGAGGGCAATCCTGTCTTCACCTATCTGGATGCCTTCTGCCGTCCCGAACACTTCGGTCTTTACCTGCCCGACTATCCGAATCTCGATGAACTGAAAGCGCATTATCAACGTGGCGGTCTGGGTGATATGAAGGTGAAAGGATTCCTGAACTCCATCATGCAGGAGACACTGGAACCGATTCGCAACCGCCGTAAAGAGTTTGAGAAAGATATACCTGCCATCTATGAGATGCTGAAGAAAGGCTGTGATGCGGCACGCGAAGTTGCTGCTGCCACACTGGACGATGTACGCAAAGCGATGAAGATAAACTATTTCGACGATGCGGAACTGATAGCTGAACAGGTGAAGAAATTCAGTGCAGAATAATTCCCGCACTATTATCAAATAGAGAAACGCCCTGCCTCCCATAGATTAACGAGAAGGCAGGGCGTTTCCTTGCTTATGAAAGAACTATTAATTGGCAGATTTCACTAATACCACACGGTTCAGAATTGGCTGACCAAATTTGTCTACACCACCACCGGCTTCAATATTCAAGCGGTCGGCAGCAATACCGTAATTCTTAACCAGTGCATCTTTAACAGCTTGTGCACGTTTCAAACTCAACTCTTTGTTGAATGCCGGAGTACCGGTTGCAGAGTCTGCATAACCATTCACGGTGTAAGTTGCATTCGGGAACTGCTTCATCTGTTCTGCCAGATATGACAGGTTCATGATTTCACGCGGAGACAGTTCAGCAGAACCGATTGTGAAGAATACAGTACGCGGTGCGATATCCGGATCCGGAACGATTACTTCTGTTTCTGTAACTTCGGCTACCGGTTGGTTTTGAGCCTGTATCAAAGCATTCTTCAACTGTGCATTCTGCGCACCCATTGCGGCCAACTTATCTTGCATAGCAGCCAACTCGATTTGAGAAATCAACTGCGGCATCGGACGACGGAAACCACGGGCAGGGAAACGGTAAGTCAAACCGACTGTAGCACTCAGTACGCCATCATATCCATGATCGCCACCAACTTCACCATCGAATTTATCTTCAACGCCCATTGCACTTAATTCCAGATTAATATCGAATGCATTCGAAATACGGAATTTATTGATGATACCTGCATTCACAGACAATGCCTCGCGATGAGGTTTTGAATAGTTGTGGGTAAAACCGGCACCGACATAAGGAATAATTTCATAAACACGATGCTGATTGTAACCACCGAAAAGCGCATTCAGATTGAACATCACATCAGCATGGAGGTTCATATAATCAAAACGCTGTTTATAATAACCGTCTTTCATCTGAGTGCCTTTTACATAATCTGCTCCTGCATCATATGTGAAACCTCTTGCTTGAAGACCGCTATATTGCAAACGCAATCCTAAACCAGGGGTAAACCATTTACCGACGGAAACATTCAGTGTCGGACTAATACGTTTGCCAAAACTTCCGGCTGAATCGTTATCACCAAATGTAGCTTCGGCACCACCGCCAATAGAGAAGAACCAATTGCTCCAGAAAGGATTCGTTATCACCTGATACTTATCCTGTACCTGGATTACTTCATACTCTACAACTTCACTTGTACTGTTCTGCGCCCAGGCGGCAGAAGTCAGACCGGCCAAAGCCAGCAACATTAGAATCTTTTTCATATACCTAAATAGTTAAGTGGTTAATTTAAATTCATTATTATAACTGACTAAATAACACCATCCCCACTAAAAGGTTTTTGAAAGAGATTATTTTTTGTTATTACCTTTAATCTTTATCGCGAGAATAATTTCTCAATATCCTCTTCTTTTATAGTTGACAATACGGTACGTCCATCCGGTGTATAGTTTGGAGTAGGGCAAGCAAACAGGCTATCTACCAAATTAGCCATTTCTTCATTGCTCAGCACTTGTCCATAAACGATTGCCGCAGCCTTTGCCAGCGTCAAAGCCAATATGGTTTGCACTTCTTCTTTTACATCATTTCCTTTTTCCATGGCAGTATGTACCATATTGCGCACCAATTCCACAGGATTCAGCCCTTCAATGCCAGACGGAATACCATTGATAGCATAACTGCCACCGCCCAACGGGGTTAATTCAAATCCAACTGCCGAGAAGTCTTCCATAATGCTTTCCAACACAGCAGCTTCCGAAGCCGGCAACTGTACGATTTCCGGAAACAGGACGCCCTGAGATACTCCCTGCTTCTGACTGATCTGATTCATATAACGTTCAAACAATACCCGGATATGTGCCCTGTGTTGGTCTATCAACATCAAGCCGGACTTCACCGAAGTCAGAATAAAACGTCCCTTGAATTGGAAATGCTGCGCTCCCTTTTCCACTGTCGGCTCATTAGCATACAACGGTGCAGATAAGGAAGAAGAAGCCTGCGTTTCCGGTATATATGGTGTACGTTCTTCAGACATATCAGTCGATACCGATGCAGAAGCCCAATCTGTTTCATCTACAAACGGTTCTTCTTCCATCGGAGCATTCATTTTGCTGGCTTTTTCCAGCCCATCATACAATCCTTCCCAGTCTACTTTCGGACGGGAATAGTTGCCACCGCTATAAGAAGAGGCAGAAGAAGTTTTAAACGGATTGAAGTCTGAATTATAATGCACTTTCGGCGGTTCTATCGGGCGTGTCTGATCAAATGCCGGAATATCAGGCATACCTTCGGTATCAAAATCGATAGACGGTATGGCATTAAACTTGCCCAATGATTCTTTAACAGACGCAGAAAGTATCTGCCAAATCGCTTGTTCATTTTCAAATTTGATTTCCGTCTTTGTAGGATGTATATTCACATCTATATTTGCCGGATCTACCTCAAAATAGATAAAGTAAGAGATCTGCTCACCAGCCGGAATCAGCTGTTCATAAGCATCCATCACTGCTTTATGGAAATATGGATGACGCATATAACGGCCATTCACAAAGAAGTACTGATGAGCACCTTTCTTTCGTGCCGTCTCCGGCTTGGCTACAAAGCCCGATACCTTCACCATGGTGGTATCCACATCCACCGATAGCAAATACTGGTTCAGCTTTTTGCCAAACACAGCAAGAATACGTTGCCGAAGCGGCATAACCGGCAAATTAAACAGTTCGGTATCATTGCTATATAGATAGAATGCCACTTCGGGATGTACCAAAGCGATGCGTTCAAATTCTGTAAGGATATTGCTAAGTTCCGTAGAATTCGCTTTCAGGAATTTACGACGGGCAGGAATATTAAAGAATAAGTTTTTAATGGAGAAGTTACTTCCTTTAGGACAGGATACCGCTTCCTGACTTTCTACTTTAGAACCAGCTATCACAATCCGTGTGCCCAATTCTTCATTTGCCGTACGGGTTTTCAATTCTACTTCTGCTACCGCAGCCACAGAGGCCAATGCCTCGCCACGAAATCCCATCGTACGTAAAGCAAACAAATCGGCTGCTTCTTTTATCTTAGAAGTGGCATGGCGTTCAAAGGCAAGGCGAGCATCCGTTTCGGACATACCTTTTCCATCATCAATCACCTGAATACAGGTTTTTCCTGCATCCGTCACTAATACGTGTATTTCTTGTGCTTCGGCATCAATCGCATTTTCTACCAATTCCTTTATCACAGATGCCGGACGCTGAATCACCTCTCCGGCAGCAATCTGATTGGCAACCGAATCGGGCAGCAAATGAATAATGTCGCTCATTATAATTACAAATTATGAATTATGAATTACAAATAACGAATAACAACAGATTACATGATGCCACATTGTAATTCGTAATTTGTAATTCGTAATTAAATTAAATAATTCCGGTACTTATTGCATACCACAAGTATATCAGCAAGGCAATAATAACCAATATCACCCCCAGATGTACCGGTTTACGTCCGCTTTCTTTGCGTCGCTTCAAGTGAGTAGTTCCTTCTACAAATTTCCCCCGGATATCTTCCGGTGAAAACTCTTTTTCAGGTAACATCCCCAAATCACGCTTGGCGCTCTCTTCCATTTTCGCCAACTTCTCTTTCCGCTCATCCACATATATGTATGGATGGTTAAAGCCGCGCGGCTTTCTCATAGTGAACATTCCCATAGCGTTTATTTATTTCGTTTAATATTCATATTCCTTGGTGAAGTTAAAGGTTTCCGGTCTGATTTCTGCATTTGCTGACCTGCCTTCTTTCCCCTCCATTCAAATATATCTTCCTTATTTTGCGGACGAATATAATCGAACCAGGCAAAGGTAGGCAATTTGTATTTCTCCGCAGGAATCTGATCCATCGGATACATCGTACCGTTAGCTTTACCAATAAAAGCACCTTTCTCCATACGTCTATCCTTCAGCAACATACGCAAGAAGCTACCTTCGGCATAATTCAGTCCTATCAAACTACTATCTCTCTCTTCTACCGGATAAAAGATAACCAGCACATTACCGTTCACGTCAACCTGACGCATGTCTCCTGCTACAAAGAATCCTTTCATCTCTTTACCCGACACCTGATTATAATGGACAGAGTCTTTCTGTTCTATGGTAAAAGCCTGGTTAATGATATGTACCCAGTCTATAGTGCTGTCATTCATATATGCCTTGATCTCCTCACCTAATACCTGTTGCGCACCGTGCCACAAAATAGGATCAGTATACATCGTCATGCAAGAATCTTTTGAATTATAAACCAAAGAGTCGCACACAGCCTGTACATCGGTACGGTAAGCACGGACTTTATGATAAACACGCATTTCACGATACATGGAATCCGTATTTATATTATAAGTAATCAACCGTAACGTATCACCATGCATAAACAAACTGTCACCTTGTGAATAATCAATGGCGACAGCACGCTGAGTAGCGAGAGCGCTTCCCGTTATTTCATTATAGAAACAATAGTTACCTGTCAACATGTTTTTGTTGATAGTATCATTCATCTGCACATTCTCAAATGCTTCGCCGTATCCTAATACACGATCGTAGAAAATGCTGTCACCTGTCAACTTCTTACCTTCGTTAGTTAACACGGAGCGATCCAGAAGTTCAGCTTGTTCAGTAGTAGTATTATAAAATCCTCGTTCAGAGTAGATATGGTTATTATCACTCACGATATCCGAAGGCCCCAGAATCGTGGCTATCTTAGTTGCAGTGCTATATTTCAAGGTATCCGAAGTCAATATGAATTTCGGATTCACCAACTTCACATCATGGTTGAATACAGATATTTTCGTTGCCGGACTATATTCCCCCCACTCAGACGTCAGTACATTCTCTTCATCAGTCAATGTACCGCCCTCAAAGTAGTAACCCAGATTATACAAACGGTCGTAGTTCAAACTATCAGTTGTCAAGGTAGTATTTCGGTTGATCATACGGACATTTTCACGAAGCATTGCCAACTGCGACATACCGTCATAATACAGATAATCTCCATAGATAAAAAGCGTATCCCCCTGTTCCATACGAACATTACCAAACGCTTCTACCGAATTTGTCTTTTCGTAGATCAACGCACTGTCACAATACATATACATGCTATCGTGACGCAACTTCACCGACCGGATCAGTATCTGGATATCCGGATGTAACACTTTGTCCGCCTGTGCCTCTTCAGCATGAAGCAAATCGACCCGGGTTTTCTTCTTTTCAGGTTCCTTTTTCTTATCCTGAGCGCTCAGTAAACAGACACCAAACAGGCATAGAAAGCCTGCGAGAAGGAATCTATGCCTGTTCAGAAAATTAGTTCTTGTATTTTTTTTCTGCATACAAAAAGAATCAATGTATCATCCGGAATCAGTCTTTAACCCAACCCGGATACTTGAATGTACAGTTCTTCCAGTTATCGTTGATGCGTACGTACGTATGCTTCTGCTTTTCACGAATCCACTTATCCAGCATTTCATCACGGCGTTTTTCCAAAACGATTTCTTTCAGATTCTGATAGTCTTCTGAAATTGTAGCTTTGTGTCCGTTGATGCGGCTTTTCAGTTTCACGATCACACACTCTTCTTTACCGGTCTTTTGCGGAATCATGGTAAATGCTGTGGAGATTTCTCCTACTTTCATATTATCTACCACTTTGGCAATCTCGGGCGGAAGTTCCTGCATCTCGAACTTAGAAGTATTATTGTTAGGATTAGGCAACAAACCGTGGTTGTTGCGTGTATCTTTATCCTGCGAAAGTACAGAAGCAGCTTCCTCAAAAGAGAACTTACCATTACGGATATCATCTGCAATAGAATCCAGACGGGCAGTACCTGCCATCAATGCTTCTTCCGGTACATGAGGCTTCAGCAAAATATGACGCACCTTGATTCGGTCACCACGTTTTTCCATCAACTGGATAATGTGGAAACCATACTCAGATTCTACAATCTTAGAAACCTTATTAGGGTCTTGCAAGTTAAAAGCCACATTTGCAAATGCGGGGTCCAAGTATCCACGTCCTGTAAATGGCATTTCACCACCATTGATAGCCGTACCACGGTCGTCAGAATACAAACGTGCCAACATAGAGAAACTTTCCCCCTTATTCACACGCTCCGTATATTCACGCAGCTTTCTTTTCACATCTTCAATCTCATCCAAAGGGATCTTTGGTTGCTGTGTGATGATCTGCACCTCTACCTGGGTAGGGATATAAGGGATACTATCCTGCGGCAGGTCTTTGAAGTAACGACGTACTTCTGCCGGAGTAATCTTAATCTCTCCCACCAGTTTCTGCTGCATCTTCTGCACTTTCAGACCTTCGCGTGCATTTTCACGTAAAGTCTCACGAATCTGGCTAGATGTCTTATTGAAGTATTCTTCCATTTTTTCACGCGAACCGATATTGGCGATATACATATTCGTCATATAGTCCACACGCTGGATAACTTCACTTTCAGGTACTTCGATACTATCGAGAGCAGCCTGATGCAAAAACAGCTTCTGCACAGCTATTTCTTCCGGAATCACGCAGTAAGGATCGCCGTCAAACTTGCGTCCTTCGTAAGCAGCACTCATACGTGCTTCTTCCACTTCAGACTTCAATATAGCCTCGTCGCCCACTACCCAAACTACCTCGTCAATCACGTTGTCTTGTCCGTAAACGGCAGAACCGGTCATCAGCGCCAAGGCACATAAAACTACAAACTTAAAGTTCATAAAATTCTTCATTCTGTGTATCTAAACTAATTATATTTAATCTTATCTCTTTTCACTGCCTGCTGATACAAGTCATCTTTCACAGCTCTCATAAATTCTACTTGTTTCAGATTCAACACCATATCTTTTACTTTAGGACGGGCAAACTCATATGGTTCCTGTTGGCCCACCGTACGGAAATCGCTCACATTCAGAAAATAATGAAACGCCGTATCTTCCAATTCGATATGGCGGTTCTTATTCACATAATCCTCTACCTCCGGAACTTTCAGCGGTATCAGATCTAACACATCCGCCATCGGTACCCACTTGTCATAAAAGTATTCATACTTTACAGCATTCTGCAAACTATACTTCTCCAAATGCTCCACTGCATCTTGCGTAGGAGTCTTATACCAACGACGTACTTTGTTTAGTTCCGGTGCAGTGAGGGGTACTTTAATGAACAACCCTTGCATAAGCGGGCGTTCCAATCTGAATAGTTCTTTATTCTTTTCATAATAATCCGTCAACTCCCCTTCTGATATCTCATTCGAGAGCCTTTGATGAATCAACGCTTGTTGATAAGTGTGCATTATCAATGCCTTGCGATAGTTCTCCACTAATTTTTCTATTTCCCCGTTATCAGGGATATTGCTTTGAGCTTTCTCGTACAGCAAGATATCTTCCACCCAGTTGCGGATATAATGTTCAGCAAACAGCAAACTATCATCTTTCGACAATCTTGCCGGAAGTGCAGATTGCAAATCTTCCTGATAAAGGAAATTGCCGTCCAGCTCCACCAATGGCGTCTTACCTTTATGGTCGTGCTGCTCGCTACAAGCCACACAGAAAAGGATGGATAGGATTCCCAGAAAGATTATTCGCATTACCGATTGATATTTACTTTATTTCAAGCTACGAAGATAGCGGTTTAATCGGTTGCATCAGTGCTTATTAACGGTTTTTAAAACCTCTTGGTTTATTTCAACCTTAGAAGCTGCCCGCAATCGTGCTACCCAACGCTCTTCCAAGTAATTCTGATAATCACCGGCAAGCAGTCCACGCACCTCCTGATAACTCTCAGGACCCTTTATTTTCTCACCCAGGAAAGTGGTAAAAGGAAATGACGGTACGGGGTCGGCCTCCCCTTTTTTGAAGATTTCATCATCCACATAGACATTATCTCCAAGAGCAAATAATCCTTGTTCGGCCTGTACTTGCTGTTTTTTGGCATTAAATGTCAACCGGATGGCATCCTGCCACTCTTCTTCCGGCAAAGATTTTAAAAGTTTACGAACCTGTTTCCCTATTCGTTTCGTTGCAGAATGTATCACAATTCCCTTATAATGAGGCCTTTTCCAATAGTAATCCGAACGATGCTTATCAAAGTAAGCAGCCATTCCCACCTCATCCGAAGGCACGCGCTCCCATATTTCCCGGTTACTGATTTCAAACAACAACATACCATCACGATACTCTTGCATAAGCATACGAAACTCCGGATACTTCTGTTCCAAACGACCGTATTCATAGTCGAGCACAGATTTCATGATAAACCCTTTCAACTGACGTTGTATCCCCCGAGAATGGGCAATAGCAAAATTTGCAAACATTTGCCCCGTATATTCTCTGCCACCAAGAGTAAAAAGTTTCTTTTCAGTCTGCCCTTTTGCCAGCAATTCATCCATTCCCGCTTTATCCGGTGTGTATTGATACTCTTTTTTCAACTTCTCTACCAAAGATTCTGTTCCCTTATCCATTCCATAACGGCGGGTCTGGCGACGGATAATTTCATCTTTCACATCCTCGAAAGGCAAAATATCTTTCCGTTCAAGTACTTTGACAATATGAATACCCTGCGGAGTGAAGAAAGGACGGGATATTTCACCCGGTTTCATTTCAAAGACCGTATCTTCAAATTCAGCCGACATCTGTAGCCAACTTACCCAGAAAGACTTTTTTTCATCAGAAAAGTTACGTACGCAAGCATCAAAATCCGCTTGTCCGTTCTGTAATGCAGTATAAAGAGAATCCATGTGGGTTTCAGTAGTACGGAGTAAATGACTGGTAGCTGTCTGAGGCAGGGATTTAAAGATATGACTAACCCGTACTTGTCCCGCACGCTGATTGGCTTTCATCTTGTCATATACTTGCCGCGCGGCAAGTTCTGATACGGTTCCATCTGTTAAATAAGTCTTTGACAACTGACGACGATAACCTTCCAGTTCTTCACGGAAAGCACGGGTAGTATCCAATCCTATAGCCTCAGCTGCAGCAACCTTCAGCTTAAAGCTTACAAATAAATCAACATATTCGTTCAATGTTTTCCGCTCTATACCGAAAAGAGCATTATTCTTATTATAGATATATTCAAACTCTGAACGGAGAATATCTTTCCCGTTAATACGCATCAGCACAGGGTCTTGCTGAGCAAAAGCTGTCCATCCCAGACAAAGGAGAATTATTGTCAATCCACTTCTTATCATAACTATCTTCTTTTGAAAAAGAACAATGTAATAACGGGGAAACATCTTTTATATTGTTTGCCTTCAACGGCTTTCTTTAAACACATCATCTGCCTACCTCAAACGGATGATCTATTTACCTCAAACAAATGGCCTGTTTATACCGAATAGACCATGTATTTTTAGAAATTAAAATACCCGGAAAGAAACTGCTCCTTTCCGGGTATTCTTATCTAACTTGCCTATACTTTTATTCGGGACGACTGTAATTCGGAGCCTCGCTCGTAATCGCTACATCGTGCGGATGACTTTCGAGTACACCTGCATTGGTAATGCGGGTAAACTTGGCATTGTGCAACTGCTCGATATTACCTGCACCACAGTAACCCATACCAGCACGCAGACCACCTACCAACTGGAAGATTACTTCATACAAAGTTCCTTTATAAGGAACACGAGCAGCGATACCTTCGGGTACCAACTTTTTCACGTCATTGGTTCCGCTCTGGAAATAACGGTCCTTTGAACCATTTTCCATTGCCTCCAACGAGCCCATACCACGATACGACTTGAATTTACGTCCATTGAAGATAATCGTATCACCCGGAGATTCTTCCGTTCCGGCAACCAGCGAACCGATCATTACACTATAGCCTCCGGCAGCCAAAGCCTTCACAACATCTCCTGAGTAACGCAATCCACCGTCAGCAATCAAAGGAATACCTGTTCCCTTCAATGCCTTAGCAACATCATATACAGCAGACAACTGAGGAACACCCACACCTGCTACAACACGAGTAGTACAAATAGACCCCGGACCGATACCTACTTTCACACCATCAGCACCAGCTTCTACCAATGCCTTTGCAGCCTCTCCGGTAGCAATGTTACCTACTACAATATCAATATTCGGGAAACGCTTCTTTGCTTCTTTCAATTTCTCTATCACATAGATGGAATGTCCGTGAGCAGTATCGATAACGATAGCATCGGCACCGGCATCCACCAAAGCTTGCATACGGTCGAGGGTATCAGCAGTTACTCCCACTCCGGCAGCTACACGCAAACGGCCTTTAGAGTCTTTGCAAGCCATCGGTTTATCTTTAGCTTTCGTAATATCTTTATAAGTAATCAGTCCTACCAGCTTACCTTCTTTATCCACAACCGGCAATTTCTCAATTCTGTGTTCCTGCAAAATCTGAGAAACAGCTTCCATATCGGTAGTCGGATTTGTAGTAATGATATTTTCTTTTGTCATCACTTCATCGATATGCTTATTCATATCTCTTACGAAGCGAAGGTCACGATTAGTAACAATTCCTACCAAATATCTTTCATCATCTACTACTGGAATACCACCGATTCTGTATTCTGCCATCAATGCCAATGCATCTCCTACAGTAGAACCTCTCTTAATGGTTACCGGATCATAAATCATACCATTTTCAGCGCGCTTCACAATGGCAACCTGACGTGCCTGTTCCTCAATGGACATATTCTTATGAATAACGCCGATACCACCTTCACGTGCAATGGCAATAGCCATTTTCGCTTCAGTAACCGTGTCCATAGCGGCCGTTACAAACGGAATTTTCAACTCAATGTTTTTAGAAAACTTTGTCGAGAGTTCGACAGTTTTAGGGAGTACTTCAGAGTAAGCGGGGATTAACAAAACGTCGTCATAAGTTAATCCATCCATTACAATCTTATCAGCAATAAATGACATAGGGCTATGCGTTTAAAATTTATTGCGTGCAAATATACGGTTTTTATTCCATTCCGTATATCTGCACGCAATATTTTTTTCTTTTTTTAAACCAACAGCCAAGGGTTAATTCGCCATTTCAGAAATGAACTTGATGCGAACCAAACGTACTTCTTCTTCCGTGAAATCATCCCCCAACTCATCGAGAGCATCATCAACTTTGTCTGTGGTGGATTCTTTATAATAATCATAGATATCCAGCATATGGTCTTCGTCCATAATCTCATCCAGGAAGTAGTCGATATTCAATTTCGTACCGGAATAAACGATAGCCTCTATTTCGTCCAGCAAATCACTGAACTCGATACCTTTGGAAAGAGCGATATCATCCAATGCCACTTTCCGGTCTATAGACTGAATAATAGAAACCTTCAGTTTTGACTTATTGGCAACCGTACGGACACGTAAATCTTCCGGACGTTCGATCTCATTCTCTTCACAATGCCGCTTAATGAGTTTACAGAACTCTTCACCATAACGTTTCGCCTTACCGGCTCCTACGCCAGGAATATTCTGCAGTTCGTCCAATGTCACCGGATAAATGGTAGCCATGGCTTCCAACGAAGGATCCTGGAATATAACGTATGGCGGCACTTCCAACTTCTTAGAGAGCTTCTTGCGCAAATCCTTCAGCATGGAATAAAGAGCCGGATCGACAGCGCAAGAACCACCTCCCCGTGCCGGAGCTTCTTCTTCCACTTCTTCGAAATCATTATCTTCGGTTATCTTAAATGACTTAGGATGTTTCAGGAATTTCTTTCCGGCATCCGTCACCTTCAACAAACCGTAATTTTCCACATCTTTGCTCAGGTAACCGGCAATCAACGCTTGACGAATGACAGCATTCCATGTCTTGTCCTCTTCGCCCATGCCAGAACCGAAAGCTTCCAGATCTTCATGCAGGTGCGCTTGTACTTCGGTAGTTTCGCGTCCTTGTATAATGTCAATAATATAATCTGCTTTAAAATTCTCTTTCACCGCGAGAATAGCCTCTATCACGGTACATAATAATTCTTGAGCCTCCACTTGTTTTTTCGGGTTTAAACAGTTGTCACAATTTCCACAGTTCTCTTCCAAATACTCTTCGCCGAAGTAATGCAACAGCGTCTTTCGGCGGCATACAGAAGATTCGGCATAAGCAGCAGTTTCCAACAGAAGCTGTTTGCCTATTTCCTGTTCTGCTACAGGTTTGCCTTGCATGAACTTTTCCAGTTTCTGCAAGTCTTTATTGGTATAAAAGGTAATGCACTGTCCTTCACCCCCGTCTCTTCCGGCACGTCCTGTTTCCTGATAATATCCTTCCAGACTTTTCGGAATGTCATAGTGAATGACATAACGTACATCGGGCTTATCAATACCCATACCGAAAGCAATGGTTGCCACAATCACATCTATTTTCTCCATCAAGAAGTCATCTTGATTTTGCGTACGTGTTGCAGAATCCATGCCTGCATGGTAAGCGCGGGCATTGATGCCGTTTGCCTGCAGAATCTCAGCAAGTTCCTCTACTTTCTTCCGGCTCAGGCAATAAATAATACCTGATTTTTCCGAGTTATTCTTGATAAACTTGATGATATCTCTATCTATATTATTAGTCTTGGGACGTACCTCATAATAGAGGTTCGGACGATTGAACGAAGACTTGAACACCTCTGCATCCACCATACCCAGATTTTTCTGAATATCGTGCTGCACCTTAGGAGTAGCAGTCGCCGTCAAAGCAATCACCGGAGCTTTTCCGATTTCATTGATAATAGGACGGATACGCCGGTATTCCGGACGGAAATCATGTCCCCACTCGGAGATACAATGTGCTTCATCTACAGCATAGAAGGATATCTTCACTGTCTTCAGAAACTCCACGTTTTCCTCTTTCGTCAGCGATTCAGGAGCCACATACAGCAACTTCGTCTTACCACTGAGGATATCAGACTTTACCTGATCTATCGCGCCTTTATTAAGGGAAGAGTTTATAAAATGGGCAATACCATCTTCTTCACTGAAGTTGCGCATCGCATCGACCTGGTTCTTCATTAGAGCAATCAGAGGAGAAATCACAATACCCGTGCCTTCCATCATTAATGAAGGTAACTGGTAACATAATGATTTGCCACCGCCTGTAGGCATCAGCACGAATGTATCGTTGCCTGCTAACAGGTTTTGTATGATAGCTTCCTGATTCCCTTTAAACGTGTCAAATCCGAAGTATTTCTTCAGCTGGTCTGTCAAATTAATCTTCTTCCCTGCCATGATTCATTAGGTTGTTTTTTGAGTGATTGTTCAACATCTCGTTTAGCCATTCTTTTTTAATAAGAACTCTAACAAAGTTATAAACAACTTCTTAATTTTCAAGCATAATCCAATGAATATTTTTCAATAAAAAACAAAAAGTCAGTTTTGCACATCCTTATCATTTGATTTTAAGCAGTTTGCAGTCTTGCAATGTTTGCTTTTTCAAGTTGTTGTTTTGCGTAATCCAACGTCACAACAAAGGTATCTTTGTGCTCAGAAGGGATTTCGAACATAGCATCCATCATTATGGTCTCCACAATAGATCGCAATCCACGGGCTCCCAATTTGTATTCCACAGCCTTATCGACTATGTATTCAAAAACCTCATCTTCGAACTTCAATTCCACTTTATCCATCTCGAACAGCTTTACATACTGTTTGATAATAGAGTTCTTGGGTTCAGTCAGGATGGAGCGCAAAGCAGCACGGTCCAATGGATTAAGATAAGTCAACACCGGCAGACGACCGATGATTTCAGGTATCAAACCGAATGACTTCAAATCCTGCGGAGCGATATATTGCATCATATTGCTCTTATCGATCACCGCAGTATTACGCACTGCACTATAACCCACCACATGCGTATTCAGTCGTTGAGCTATTTTCTTCTCAATGCCATCGAATGCACCGCCGCAAATGAAAAGGATATTCTTCGTGTTCACCGGAATCATCTTCTGGTCGGGGTGTTTACGTCCACCCTGAGGCGGTACGTTCACCACTGAGCCTTCCAACAATTTCAGTAAACCTTGCTGTACACCTTCTCCACTCACATCACGAGTGATGGAAGGATTATCACCCTTACGGGCTATTTTATCAATTTCATCAATGAACACAATGCCTTGTTCTGCTTCGGGAACATTATAATCTGCCACCTGCAGCAGGCGAGTCAGAATACTTTCAATATCCTCACCTACGTATCCTGCCTCGGTAAGCACCGTGGCATCCACAATCGTAAAAGGAACATGAAGCAGTTTGGCAATAGTACGCGCCAGCAGGGTCTTTCCCGTACCAGTACTTCCTACCATAATAATGTTGGACTTTTCAATTTCCACATCATCACCGCCGTCCTTTTGCAACAGGCGCTTATAGTGATTGTATACCGACACGGAAAGGAAACGCTTGGCATCGTCCTGTCCAATGACATATTGATCAAGGAATTCTTTTATTTCTAAAGGTTTCGGAAGTTCTCTCAGGTTCAGTTTTGTTGCAGCGCCACCTCTTTTTGCTCCACCCAATGCCTCCTGAGTAATCTCATAGGCCTGAGTAGCACAACTATCACAGATGAAACCGTTCATTCCTGTTATCAGGAATCCGACTTCATCTTCCATACGCCCACAAAAACTACACCTTCCTTTGTTTCTTTTTGAGTCTGCCATATTTATTTTTTAATCAACACTTCATCTACCATACCATACTCTTTGGCTTCCTGTGCCGTCATCCAGTAGTCACGGTCAGAGTCTGCCCAAACTTTATCAAAAGGAGTATGAGAGTGATCAGCAATGATAGTATACAGTTCTTTCTTCAGTTTTTGTATTTCACGGGCTGTGATTTCAATATCTGAAGCCTGCCCCTGCGCACCGCCCATCGGCTGATGTATCATTACACGCGAATGAGTCAGTGCCGAACGCTTACCCTCAGCACCTGCCACCAGCAACACTGCAGCCATACTTGCCGCCATACCGGTACAGATAGTTGCTACGTCACTTGTAATAAACTGCATTGTATCATAAATACCCAATCCTGCATATACAGAACCACCCGGTGAATTGATATAAATAGAGATATCTTTACCCGGATCTACCGAGTCCAGATAAAGTAACTGCGCCTGTAAAGTATTGGCGGTATAATCGTCAACTTGCGTACCAAGGAAAATGATGCGATCCATCATCAAGCGGGAGAAAACGTCCAACTGTGTTACATTAAGCTGACGCTCTTCCAGGATATAAGGATTTAAATACCCGGCTTGTGATTTAATCACATCGTCCAACACCAAACTATTCATTCCTAAATGCTTGGTAGCGTATTTTCTAAAATCATCCATATTACTTTCTTTATTTTAGATTTAGTAAATTGAAATGCAAAGAAACAAAAAAGAACACAGAGACACAAAAAAACACAGAGTTATATACTATAAAACTCTGTGTTTCTTAATGTTTTTAAACTGTTTTCAGAATAAAAAAGCTTATTCAAACATCTTGTTGAATTCTTCTGCAGAAATTGTTTTGTTATTCAGCTTCACCTGAGACTTCAAAGCAGAAGCCAATTTGGTTTCAACAACGCGGTTCACCAAACCTTCCACACTTTCTTTCTTCTTCAGCATTTCCTTTGCATAGTTTTCCAGAAGATCTTCGGGAACGCTCATCATACCATATTGTGCAAACTGAGCACGAGTAGCTTCCTTAGCCATATTGACTACATCTTCCTGTTCAACTTTAATATTATTTGCCTTCACCAACTGTTCCTTGATCAGGTGCCATGTCAGTTCTTCAATGCTCTTATCATAGTTGTCATCAACGAACTTTTCGTCTTTATCCTGGTTGTTCATGCGCATGATGCGTTTCAGCAATGCATCCGGGAATTCCAGTTTACCAACCTTTTCCATCAACATCTTACGAACATCAATCAGGAATTTATAATCGCTGTCTGCTACGAACTGATTGGCAATTACTTCTTTTATTTTAACGCGGAATTCTTCTTCAGTCTTCACTACGTCTTTACCACATACCTGGTCAAAGATTTCCTGAGTCAGTTCTCCTTCTACGAAACGAGTAACCTCTTCTACCTGATAGCTGAAGTTAGACTTCATTTCAGCAGCCTCTTCCTTGTCAATCTTCAACAGAGAAGACAGTTCGGCAGCATTACCTTCCCATGCAGTGTGAGGATTGAATACAAGTACATCGTTTACCTTTGCATTGGCGAAAATAGCTTTTTGCTCATCGTTCTTCATATAAGACGGCATCATTACAGCACCTTCTACTTGGATACCACCTTCTTTGGTATTGCCGTTTTCGTCCAACTCAGCCAACAGACCTTTCAGCATATCCTTATCTTCGTAAACGTCTACTTTCTCGTACTTACCGTTACGTTGTGTATAAGCTTTCACCTGATTGTTTACCATATCTTCGGTAACGTCAATCAAATAGTAGTCTACTTTATCTTTAGCGTCTACTTCAGCCTTGAATTCAGGTGCCAAAGCAATATCAAACAGGAATTCGAATTCTTCCATAGTATCGAAGTCGATCTCCGGTTGCTTGTCTTCGTTTGGCAACGGTTCGCCGAGGATAGATACATTATTATCTTGAATATACTTATATACAGCTTCTGAAAGTGCCTTGTTCACTTCTTCGGCAATAACAGATTTACCATACATTTTCTTCACCAAGCTCATCGGAACCATACCCGGACGGAACCCCGGAACTTGAGCTTTCTGACGAAGACTTTTCAATGATTTATCAACTTTTTCCTGATAATCGGCTTTCTCAAGCTTTACAGTAAGCAGAGCGCTTACTTTGTCAATGTTTTGTAATGAAACGTTCATTCTGACAATTATTTATTTGATTTATACTTTATTCCAATCTCAAATGAGGGTGCAAAATTAGCGTTATTCTTTCAATTATCAAAAAAACATAGCTGAATTATTTCTTTATAACAGAAGGAGAGCTTATTTGTATTAAACGATCCTCGGTGTATTCTTTAAAGAAAGGCTTGCCAACATGGGGGTGTAAGTAACACTTACATCCGGGTGTTAGTAATACCAACATGGGAATGTTGGGAGTGCTGACACCCGGGTGTTGGTAAGCATATCTTTTAAGATTAACAGGGTTATCTTTATAAAACACAGCCGACAAATAGTAATCATATAAGGAATTTATATATATATCCGAAAGAAAAAGCAAAAAAAACAGATAGAAAATATTGCTAATCCGAAATTATTCTGTTTCTTTGTTGCGGAATGGTGATGTACTATCTGTTTAGATTTTCATTGCATGGTTTTTACTTCCGTTTGTATTAAAACGCTTTTGTAAACTCTCTGTTGTTGTAATCCTTTTATTATAGTCACTATTCTAAGAGAGTTTTATTCATTTATTTATTTTACATTTTCATTATGAACATTTACGTAGGAAACCTTAACTACAAAGTTAGGGAGTCAGACCTGCAAAAGGTCATGGAAGATTACGGTGCTGTAACCGAAGTCAAATTCATCAAGGATCGCGAAACAGGCCGTTTCAGAGGCATCGCATTCGTAGAAATGGAAGATGCAGCTGCTGCAGCTAAAGCGATTGAAGAACTCGACGGAGCTGAATATTTCGGCCGCAACATGGTAGTTAAAGAAGCAAGACCTCCGAAATACTAATATAAAGGAGAAAGAAAACAAGACCGCCTGCTCACTCTTAAAAAAGAGGGCAGGCGGTCTTTGTTTTACCACTATCATTATTTCATAAAATCCTTGCGACGAAGCACAAAGCTATTACTCAGATACTTTTCACGTACGATTTTGTTTTCAGCCAACTCTTCCGGCGTTCCCTGGAACAAGATTTTCCCTTCGAACAACAGATAAGCACGGTCGGTAATACTTAATGTTTCCTGCACATTATGGTCAGTAATCAGGATACCGATATTCTTATCCTTCAATTTCCATACGATTTGCTGAATATCTTCCACAGCAATCGGGTCAACTCCCGCAAAAGGTTCGTCGAGCATGATAAACTTAGGGTCGATAGCAAGACAACGGGCAATCTCCGTACGACGGCGCTCACCACCCGAAAGTTGGTTACCTTTATTTTTACGCACTTTCTGCAAACGAAATTCCGCAATCAGGCTTTCCAGTTTTTCCTTCTGATATTCCAGAGGTTTATCCGTCATTTCCAGCACAGAAGCAATATTGTCTTCCACACTCATCTGGCGGAATACAGATGCTTCCTGCGCCAAATATCCAATACCGGTTTGCGCACGCTTATACACCGGATATTTCGTAATATCTAAGTCATCCAAAAAGATGCGCCCCTCATTCGGTGTAATCAGTCCCACGGTCATATAGAATGAAGTCGTCTTACCGGCACCGTTAGGTCCCAGCAAACCAACAATTTCTCCCTGCTTCACATCTATGGAAACATGGCTTACTACTGTACGTTTACCGTACTTTTTCACCAGGTCCTCGGTGCGAAGCACCATTTTGCTTTCTTCCATATTCTTTTCAGTTACAAGCTACAAAAGCTACGAGCTACAAGAGACCTACCACACAACCTTCTTTTTACTTGTAGCTTGTAGCCTGTAGCTCACACATTTTGCCGCAAATGTAGCAATTATCAGCTGAAAATGGGCTATATTTGCAGACAAAATAGTTAAGAGTCATGATAAAAGCACTTAAAACTGTCGGAAGATACATCATGTTGATGGGGCGTACTTTTGCCCGCCCGGAGCGTATGCGTATGTTCTTCCGCCAATACCTCAATGAGATGGGGCAACTCGGCGTGAACTCTATCGGCATTGTGTTGCTGATTTCGTTCTTCATCGGCGCTGTTATCACCATACAAATCAAACTGAACATCGAGAGCCCTTTTATGCCACGTTGGACAGTAGGTTATGTGACACGTGAAATTATGTTGCTGGAATTCTCTTCCTCAATCATGTGTCTGATATTAGCAGGAAAAGTAGGTTCCAATATAGCCTCTGAGTTGGGAACCATGCGAGTAACCCAACAAATCGATGCATTGGAAATCATGGGAGTCAATTCAGCTAATTACCTGATCCTTCCCAAGATTTGCGCCATGGTGACTACCATTCCTTTCTTGGTAACGTTCAGCATCTTTGCCGGCATCATCGGAGCCTTTGCCACGTGTTGGTTCGGTGGCATCATGTCGGCAGTAGACCTGGAATACGGTTTGCAATATATGTTCGTAGAGTGGTTTATCTGGTGTGGTATCATTAAATCATTGTTCTTCGCTTTCATCATCGCCAGTGTATCAGCCTTTTTCGGTTATACCGTCGAGGGTGGCTCTATAGAGGTAGGCAAGGCCTCTACAGACTCCGTGGTATGTAGCAGCGTACTTATCTTATTTGCCGACTTAATATTAACTAAACTCTTAATGGGATGATCGAACTGAAAGGACTTTGGAAATCATTTGAAGGCAGAGATGTATTAAAGGATATCAATGCCACTTTTGAAAACGGGAAAACCAACCTCATCATCGGACAGAGTGGTTCGGGAAAAACCGTATTGATGAAGTGTATCGTTGGATTGCTCACACCGGAACGGGGTGAATTATTATACGACAACCGTAATTTCCTTGCCATGGGGAAGAATGAGAAGAAAGCATTGCGCCGCGAAATGGGAATGATATTCCAAAGTGCGGCATTGTTTGACTCCATGACGGTGCTGGACAATGTAATGTTTCCTTTAAACATGTTCAGTAACGATACATTCCGCGACCGTACCCGCCGTGCCATGTTCTGTCTGGATCGCGTAAACCTGGCAGAAGCAAAAGATAAATTTCCGGGTGAAATCAGTGGTGGTATGCAAAAACGTGTTGCTATTGCCCGGGCCATTGCTTTAAATCCGCAATACCTGTTCTGCGACGAACCGAACTCCGGATTAGATCCAAAGACTTCATTGGTAATCGATGAGCTGGTACACGATATCACCCATGAATATAATATGACTACTCTCATCAACACCCACGACATGAACTCTGTAATGGGTATCGGTGAAAAAATTATCTATATCTACGACGGATACAAGGAGTGGGAAGGCAGTAAAGACGACATCTTCACTTCCAGTAATAAGAAACTCAACGATTTTATTTTTGCATCCGACCTCTTCCGGAAGGTAAAGGAAGTGGAAGTTCAGAATATAGAAGGATAAGATTCTAAAATTTAGCAATCTCCTATAAATAGGACGTCCGGAAAAACATCCGGACGTCCTTTTCCTCATAAAACCAGTTAATAGAATTGACATATATCCTCACGATATACTTTGATTGCCCTTATATCTTCATGAGAAAACATGAAGAACAACTTCAATTACGGCAACAAAGATAGCCAAAAGATACTAATAAAAAATCACGGAAAACCGTTACATTCTGAATTTTTCGTAAATCATTCCAGCGTAATCCATCCTTGCGCAACAGCTTTGACCACCATATCTATAGCATTCTTTGCTCCAAACTTGCTAATAAGCCTTTTACGAAATGTTTCCACAGTATTCTCTGAAATTTTCAATAAATCAGCAATTTCATGGGTATTCATTCCTTTAGCCACAGCCTCCAACACATCACGCTCCCTACGGGTAGGCGCATCCTTAGGCCGCAAACCTGCCGATGCAGAATTCAGCTTCTGCGAGATAGCAGCAAACCGTGGACAAGTATACGCTTCTCCCCTCAACACACAACGAATAGCTGCCATTAATTCCGTAGAGGCCGAAGATTTCAGAATAACAGCATTCACTCCGCACTGTACCAGCCTGTTAGCCATCCATATTTCTTCGTGCATTGTATTCACAATAATCTTTGCCAGGTCATTCATTTCACGGATTTTAGCAATCAACTCAAATCCGGACATATCAGGAATACTGACATCCAGAATATATATATCATAATCTCGTCTTTCAATCAATTCTGCAGCTTGCAATCCTGAAGTTACAGCATCCGCCACAGTTACTTCCGGCATCTTATTCACCACTTTACAAATACCTTCCAGAATCAGATTATGATCATCCACTACCAATAATTCCGCTTTCACATTCTTTTCCATCGTTCGATTAGATTAATACGTTAATTTTCAAACGGGTTCCTTCCCCAGGAGAAGAGACCAGTTCAACTTCAGCACCTATGGTCTCCGCTCGCTGCCAGATAGTCCGTAAACCGATACCCTTAGTTTTCTTGCTCATATCAAACCCTTTTCCGTCGTCTGCTACAAGTATGGAAAGGTCATTATTTTCCAGAACTAGCCCTACCTGTATACAGGCTGAGCCGGCATATTTCACTGCATTGCTCACTGCTTCCTGAACAATGCGATAACATTCAAAACAGATTGATTTAGGCACTACATTCCAATCTACACCTACCGTAGAATGATATTCCGCATGCATACCTTCCGGCAATAATAAGTGCAAAACATAGTCGGCAAGCAGTTCATCGAGTGTAGCATACTGGAAAACCGGTGGCATCAGTTCATGAGAAAGTTTTCTCAACCTTTCCCTGGTATTATTCAATAAATCCAGTTGCTTATCCATATCAGATCCTTCTTCAGTAGAAATAGTGCGAATATTCATTTCAAGCGCAAGCAAATTATTGCATACATCATCATGCAATTCAGTTGCCATACGCTCCCGTTCACTCTCCAAACCATCAATGTATTTTCGCGTTAAGCGCTGTTCAGTTTCTTTCTGGAGTTCCAGGAATTCACGTTCTTTTTCACAAGCTGCATTTGCCAGCAAAGCAATCCTTGCCCGCTGACGCTGGCGTGCATAAAGTGAACCCAGTAACAAAATACCCAGTAAAGAGATCACCGAACCTACAATAATACGGTGACGCAACATATATGTCTCCTGTTCCAACTGTTCACGCCTCAGACTTACAAGCTCCAACTCCTTCTCTTTGGTCCGATACTTCACGGAATATTCGGACAACTGGTCAGTCTCTTCCGTCTGGAACACAGAATCACGAAGTACATAAGCCTGCGTCATATAGTTATAAGCCAAAGACAGATTATTCACAGCTAGATAACATTCCGATAATTTCTTGTAATGCTCATAATCACGCGTATCTTTATATCCGCTACGGAGCATATCAACTATCTTGCGATAATAAACAATAGCATCCGCATAGTTCTTACTTTCCTGCAACAATGCAGCTTTTGCCTGGTAATACTTGAAACGCTCTATATCAGTCTGCATCTCATGTGCCAATTTATCCAACTTCTGCAAGTACTGCATCGCCATACCCAGATTTCCATCCAACCGGTGGGCATTCACCAAATAATTATAAGCATTACATAGCTGCCTTCTGTCATTCACCTGCTCCAAAAAAGGAATAGCTTTCAGTAATGTGTCAATGCCCTCTGTACGCATTTTCTCCATTCGCACCAAGATGGCACCCAAATTAACATAACACGTACCTATCCTCCGTTTATTATCCGTCTTCAATGCATATTTCAAAGCCTTTTCGGAGAAGGAAATAGCATCTTCCGGTCGATCCCAGTCACAATAAGCCGTCGCTATATTTCCATATATAAAAGCGACCGTGTTGTAATTACCACACAATTCACACAAGTGGAGCGCTTCTTCAAAGTTAGCGATACAATCCTCCAGATTCTTTTTCCGACGATAGATAGTGCCCAACTGATTCAGGTTTTCAATCAACATAGCTGTATCTTTATCGGCAGCAGAGCGCTCACTGGCACGAATGGTATAAACTAAGGCCGAATCCGTCTGCCCTTCGAAAAGAAAAGAACTGGCGTAATTCGTCAATATGGTGCGGCATGCCTCCTCCGCACCCGGCAAACCTTCACCGGCTAGCAACCCTTTATGAAAATAATAACGTGCAGAGTCATAGCGGGCATCCGCATTACAATAATATCCCATATCACAGCAAGCCTGGGCTATTGTAAATCTCAATCCAGCCTTTTCAGCCAAGCCAATGGCTTTCCTTTTCAGAGCGTATCCCTGCTCGAAGTCGCCTTTAATGAAGTAACCTTCACTTGCCCAGATGTAGTATTCGATAAATATTTCCGGCTTCCCAGTGTCTATGGCCAGTTGATGAATAGAATCGGCGTATACAAGAAGTAAATCAGGATCTTCTTCTGTCTGATAAAGGAGTTTACAGACCTTGACATAGCTATCCAGGTTTCTGTTTTGAGCTGCCTCTTGTTGTAATGCACGTAAATCTGACTTGCCCTCTGCCCACAGCACACCTATAGAGAGAAGCAAGCAGCATCCCAATACCCACCTGTAACGTTTCATCTAATCCTTTTTTATGTTGTCAGAGCAAAAATAAATATTATATTCATATTAACCTATTTTTTATTTACATTTCCCTGATAAGCTACAAAAAAACCGCCTGATTTATAACTAAATCGGGCGGTTTCATACCAATATCTCAGTAATCGGTTTATCTACTTTTGACGGATATAAATATTTATCGGAGTTCCTGTCAGGTTCCACTTTTCACGCATCTTGTTTTCCAAGAAACGTTTATATGGCTCTTTCACGTACTGCGGCAGATTAGCGAAGTAAACAAAAGAAGGCACCTGTGTATTCGGCAACTGCGTAATATATTTAATCTTGATATACTTGCCTTTGGTTGCAGGAGGCGGATATGCCTCAATCAGCGGCAGCATTTCCTCGTTCAAACGGGCAGTCGGAATACGAGTCATACGATTATCATATACACTGCGTGCTTCCTCCAGCACTTTCAGGATACGTTGTTTGGTCAATGCCGAACCAAAGATGATAGGGAAGTCAACGAATGGAGCAAAACGGCTACGGATCGCATCTTCAAAAGTCTTCATCACTTTCACAGTCTTATCCTGTACCAAATCCCACTTATTCACTACTACCACCAGACCTTTGGCATTCTTCTGTATCAGTGAGAATATATTCAAGTCCTGGCTTTCAACACCGCGCGTAGCATCCAGCATCAGAATACACACATCCGCATTCTCAATGGAACGGATGGAGCGGATCACAGAATAATATTCCAGATCCTCATTCACTTTATTCTTTTTACGGATACCGGCAGTATCTACCAGATAGAAATCAAATCCAAACTTATTATAACGGGTATAGATAGAGTCACGTGTTGTACCGGCAATCTCCGTTACAATGTTACGTTCTTCTCCGATAAAAGCATTCACAATAGAAGATTTACCAGCATTTGGGCGTCCCACTACAGCAAAGCGAGGAATATCCTCATCCAGAATCTCATCCGTATCCTTTTTAAATGTACCCACAATCAAGTCCATCATATCCCCTGTACCGCTGCCCGTCATAGCCGAGATGCAGTAAGGATCACCCAGACCCAACTTATAAAATTCGGGAGCATTATATTGTAATTCCCCATTATCAGTCTTATTGGCAATCAGCAACACCGGCTTTTGAGTCCGGCGCAAAATGGCTGCTACCTGCATATCGAGGTCAGTTACCCCATTCATCACATCTACTACAAACAATATAACGTCTGCTTCGTCCACAGCCATCAGCACCTGTTTGCGTATTTCCTCTTCAAAGATATCGTCAGAGTTCACCACCCATCCGCCGGTATCTACCACGGAGAACTCTTTCCCCAGCCATTCGGACTTACCGTACTGGCGATCTCGTGTTGTTCCTGCTTCTTCGTTCACAATTGCCTGACGTGTTTTGGTCAAGCGATTAAATAAAGTAGACTTTCCCACATTGGGGCGTCCTACGATTGCAACTAAATTTCCCATAGTTCACTCTTCTTGTTTTTGCGACTATCACAGTCGTATGAATACTCTAATCCAGCTGATAGCCAAAATTGCGCAACTCTTTATCCGAACTACGCCAATCCTTATCCACCTTCACAAATGTCTCCAGGAAAATCGTTTTTCCGAAGAACCTCTCTAAATCACGGCGTGCTTCAGTAGCCACTTTTTTCAGTGCCTTACCTTGCTTGCCGATAATAATTCCTTTCTGCGAATCGCGCTCCACATAAATCACAGCGCTGATATGTATCTTCTTCGCATCCTCCTTAAACTGTTCCACCACTACCTCTACCGAGTAAGGTATCTCCTTATCATAGTACAACAAAATTTTCTCTCGGATAATCTCGTTTACAAAGAAACGGGCCGGCTTGTCCGTCCACTGGTCCTTATCAAAGTAAGGCGGTGAATCGGGCAACAGTTCTTTCACCCGCTTCATCACATAATCCACATTGAACTTTGCCGTTGCAGAAATCGGAATAATCTCTGCATTGGGCAATAATGCTTTCCAAGCTTCCACAAGTTCCACCAGTTTCTCCTGGTTCGACAAATCAATCTTGTTGATAAGGAGCAACACCGGTATTTCCATGTGTGCCACTTTCTCCACAAACTCATTATGCTTATCGGGTGTCTCAACCACATCTGTTACATATAGCAACACATCCGCATCTGTCAGAGCCGAAGTAGAGAAATTCAGCATAGACTCCTGCAACTTATACTGTGGCTTCAGCACTCCCGGAGTATCCGAGAATACAATCTGCATATCATCCGTATTATAGATTCCCATGATACGGTGACGGGTTGTCTGCGCCTTGAAAGTAGCAATCGAAATCCGCTCGCCCACCAAGGCGTTCATCAATGTAGATTTACCCACGTTCGGATTTCCCACGATGTTTACAAAACCAGCTTTATGCATCACATTCCTGTATTTTAGTTGAGACAAAAAAACGCATCGAATCGAAGTAGGATGCGTTTTTTTAGTTTATATGTTAGTAACCGTAATTCGTAATCCGTGTAATTATACAGTTACTTTTTTTTTCCGTCGTATCCCCACTTCACGTAAACGGCTCCCCAGGTAAACCCTGCACCGAATGCTGTAAAGATCAGGTTATCGCCTTTTTTCAGTTTATCCTCGAAGTCCCACAGACAGAGCGGAAGCGTACCGGCACTTGTGTTACCATAATGCTCGATATTAATCATTACTTTCTCATGGGGAAGCTCCAGGCGGTGAGCTACTGCATCGATAATACGCAGATTGGCCTGGTGAGGAATAATCCAGTCAATATTCTCTTTGGTGAGATGATTTCGTTCTGCAATGGCAGCGCACGCATCCGACATATTCGATACAGCATATTTGAATACTGTACGGCCTTCCTGATAAATGAAGTGCATATGGTTATCCACTGTAAAATAAGAAGGAGGGCATACAGAACCACCTGCTTTCATATGCAAGAAAGGTAATCCCTTACCATCTGTTCTCAAGATAGCGTCCATAACACCTACATCTTCCGTAGTAGGTTCCATCATAACCGCAGCTGCACCATCACCGAAAATCGGACAAGTAGCACGCTCTGTGTAATCTACCATAGACGACATTTTATCAGCGCCTACTAAAATGATCTTCTTATATCTTCCCGAGCGGATAAAGTTAGCTCCTGTTTCCAACAGATACAGAAAACCGCTGCACGCAGCCTGCAAGTCAAAAGCAAAAGCATGTTTTAAACCGAGCTTATCACATAAGATAGAAGCTGTAGAAGGGAAGTGATAATCAGGAGTAGTAGTAGCTACAATCACCAGATCGATATCATCAGGATCAGAACCAGTACGCTGCATCAACTGCTTTGCAGCCTTGCGAGCCATGTACGAAGTACCCAGTCCTTCTTCGTTCAGGATATGTCTTTCCTTTACTCCGATACGGGTCATAATCCATTCATCGTTGGTATCCACCATTCTTGATATCTCTTCATTCGTCAAGATATAATCGGGTACATATCCGCCGACTCCTGTAATTACTGCATTTATTTTTTCCATCAATCCTGCTTAAAGTTAATAAATACCTAAACAACGGTAGTCTAAAAAGGTTTGTGTGTTACAAATCTTTTTAGACATCCGGCATTCAAGTATATTCTTCATCAGGCTGCAAATTAAACAGCAGCTTCTTTCTCGATAGCAAGCTTGCCTCTGTAATATCCGCAAGCACCACACACTGTGTGATATACATGCCATTCGCCACAGTTCGGGCAAATAGCCAATGTAGGAGCTACTGCTTTATCATGAGTTCTTCTCTTTGCAGTTCTTGTTTTAGACTGTCTTCTCTTAGGATGTGCCATTTTTCTTAATCTTTAATTGTTATCTAATATTTTCTTTAATTCATTCCAACGCGGATCAATCTGTGTTTCCTCCGCATCACTCTCCGGCATTGCGTCTTCACCTTCGATAAAGATTTCATCTTCCGCATCATCTTCATCTGCTTTTGTACGCAGATGCTTATGCAATTTGCTGCTGACGGCCTTATTGCATTTTCCGGGAGCATGTACATGCTTCATCGGGATTGCCAACGCAACAAATTCATACATGAACCATGCCACATTGATTTCCCCTTCTTCTTCAGGGATCACAATGAGGTTATCACCTTCTTCAGCATACTCATGACCAAACTTTACCATCAGTTTATCTGTAGAACTAACCGGCTGTTCCATATCGTCCAGGCAGCGGTCACATGGCACCCACACCATACCCTCCGTCTGGAAGTTGAATTCGAAAGCACGAGATGTTTTCTTTACAACCAATGTAACATTAACTTTGCCCTTCTGTACTTCCGGGCCATCAATGTTAGCGAAAAAAAGGTTATCCAGTACAAACTCATACTTACAAGAGTCTGCCTGCATGCCTTTCAAATCTATTTTGTATTTATCAAACTTTCCCAAAGCTTCTTTTATTTATTCGGGCGACAAAGATACAAATAATTATCCTCATAATGTATAAATTAGCCACGAAATATTCATTTTTTAAGCTCTATTCTGAATATCGTCCCTTTATTGATCTCCGATTGCTTTACAAAAATACGCCCCGAATGATATTCCACCACAATCCGGCGTGCCAATGACAAGCCCAATCCCCACCCTCTTTTTTTGGTGGTATAACCGGGAGCAAACACTGTTTCAAAATTCCGTTTGTCAATTCCCTTTCCCGTATCAGCCACATCAATATGCCAAAATCTTGACGTTTCCTGTACTGAAATAGTCAGAGTTCCGACTCCTCCCATTGCATCAATCGCATTCTTGCACAGGTTCTCTATCACCCATTCAAACAAAGCAACATTCAGCCTTACAGGCGGAAGTAAATCAGGCAAATGGGTAATGATCTTCACCTTGTCCGAAGTACGATGGGCAATATAATCCGTCACCCGTTCCAACAGAGCTTTCAAGTCCGCCTCTTCCAACTCCGGAACAGAACCTATCTTCGAGAAACGATTGGCAATCATCTGCAAGCGCTCCACATCTTCCGCCATGGCAGGAATCAGATCATCCTGAGGATATTGCGTCTTCAACAGTTCTGTCCATGCCATTAATGAAGAAATAGGGGTTCCCAACTGATGGGCTGTTTCTTTAGATAATCCCACCCATACCTTATTTTGTTCTGCTTTTTTAGAGCTCAACAGAGCAAAAATAGCAATCAAAACAAAGATAAGTACCACTGCCAACTGTACATAAGGATAAACAGCCAGCCGGGTTAGCATCAGGGAAGGGCCATAATACACATTCAGATAGTCACCACCACCATTCAAGTCAATACGGATACAGTTCCCTTCATGGCTGAAGTGATTCAGTTTTTCTTTCAGCGAAGCAATTGTATCGGTTGGAGATAGTTCAATATTCCTGTAAGTCTGTACATCTTCATTCTGATCCACTACAATTACCGGAATCGTATGATTGGCATTCAGGACTTTCAGTACCATAGTCAAATCCGTATTTCCATCAGCGGTTTGGAGATTCTTCATTGCTTCGGCCCACACTTCCATACGTACCCGTTCTTCAGCAGATAAATCGCTTATCAGAGAATGGGAAACATACAGGGAAGAGATAGCTATAATCACAGCAATCAATATCAACCAGAACTTTATAGGACGGATTTGCTTTAGCATATATAAATAAGGTGTAAACTTACAGCATATAAACGAAAAAACAAAGAGAATATTATCTGGACAGGGGGTATAAATACAAAAAGCCCCCATATCACTCGATATGGAGGCTTTCCT